>SAMEA104404106__coassemble_473_pt1 | contig 41661 bp, 36 predicted proteins | sample SAMEA104404106__metabat2_low_PE_047 | metagenome-assembled genome bin SAMEA104404106 (sample SAMEA104404106) | Balaenoptera acutorostrata | reverse complement strand
GGGAAAATAGGTTATGCCGGCACAACAGCTCATCTTGATTGATGGGCTGTTTTTTGTTAAATGGGAAAAGAGCATCTTTCTTAAAAAGAAGGGTGCTTTTTTGCTTTAGTTATATTTTTGAAAGACAGAAAAAGGTAATGAAAACAGCATGAAAAATACTAAAAATTTGTTATAATGCAATTGTAAACATAAATATTATTCTATTATATATTAAAATAATTCTAACATTAACGTGACGAATGGAATGTTGATCTGAGCGACATGGAGTGTTATACCTATTCCGATGATCTTAACAGGCAGATATATCAAAACAAGTTTAATAAGGAGGAAATCCCGTTGAAAGAAATTAAGGAAACAGATAAAACAAAGAAGCAGGTTTCATCATTACTGGGTATTGTCATAGAATCAATAAATTGTATGATTATTAACTATGTATTGATAAGTGCTGTATTGTCTCTGAAAAACAGTATGGTATCAATACTGTTTATGGCGTCCATATTTTGGCTGTTTGATAAGTTTTATTCAACAGTACAGGAACTCGTAAAAAACAAATGGGTTGCTGTGGGTATAGTATTGGCAATAGGTATATTTGAATGTGTGATTGTCTACTTTACAGGGTATCTGAAAGGAACCATTACAGAGTGGTGATGAAAGACGCAAAATAGCAACAGTCAGATATATTCCGATAAATCTAATATTTGCGCCGTAAAAGGTTCCCCTTGTGGGAGCCTTTTTTATGCTCTTTTTCAGCTTCTGCTATATAAAAAAAGGAGGCGTTATGCCCCCTCTTCATCCTCGTTTATTATTCTTTCTATTTCTTCAAAAGTTCTCTTAAATCTGAGATTTGCGTATGTTTCTTTAGCTTCTGCCAGCTCGTCTTTGGCTTTATCCAGACTGCCCTGGCAAACGTACGCCAGTATATTTACTACGGCTATGTTCGAGGCGTAATGGCGATTTTTCCTGTATGTTTCAAAAAGCTTTTGACCTGCGCTGTAACTTTCCAAAACCGCATCTTTGTCATTTACCATGAAATACGCAGTACAGAGATTTATGTAATACACCAGCTGCATATCGCTTTTTAAGCTTTGGGGGTCAATTTTCTTAAGAAGCTTTATTGCATCCTCAAAGCGCCTTGTTTCGATATAGCCGGCAGAAAGATTGAGCTGATAAAACTGCACTCTTTTCTTGCTTTTTCTCTTTTTAGCTTCCTTTAAAAGCTGTTCCATCTCGGGGATGCACTCTTCGGCCTGACCGCTTTCTATCATTTTCATAAATTTAAAAACCTTTTTTCTCATGGGGTGCGTATAAATCAGATTGAAGCCCAAAGCTCCCAAAATCACAGCTCCGAAAATATACCATGTGAAAACTTTAAAGCTCTGATCGCTCATTTTGAAAAGGCTTTTGCAGATTAAGAGCGAAAGACCGAAAACAACACCTATTGAAATCAATTTGAAAAATCTCTTCATAATGCCTCCTAAAGTTTAAAAATATTTATACTTACACTGTGCTTTATAAACTGTATTTTACTGCACAAAATTTTAATTTTCAATATTTTATTTACAGCTTAAAAAGTGTAAAATGTAGATGAATATATTATTCTCAAAGGAGGAATTTTCTTGTCGAATCCCATCATCGAAGCAAGAAATGAACGCACAAAATGGTTTCTTGAGGACCGTTTCGGAATGTTCATCCACTGGGGACTTTACTCCATCCCTGCAAGGGGCGAGTGGCTGAGAAATAACGAGCGCACCACAATAGAAGATTATCAGCAGTATTTTGACGAATTTGACCCCATTTATTTTGAGCCGGAAAAATGGGCCCGTTTAGCAAAAGAAGCAGGCATGAAGTACGCAGTTCTCACAGCAAAGCACCATGACGGCTTCTGCCTTTTTGATTCAAAGCTTACAGATTATAAATGCACAAATACCAAATACGGCCGTGATATTGTGAGAGAATATCTTGAAGCTTTCAGAAAAGAGGGCATCAAGGTGGGACTTTACTACTCACTTCTTGACTGGCATCACCCCGATTACCCTCACTTCAATGACAGGATACACCCTATGAGAGGAAATCCGGACTATCCCGACGAGGGACGAAACTGGCAGAATTACATAGACTATTTCCACGGTCAGGTGCGGGAGCTTCTCACCGACTACGGCAAGCTGGATATAATGTGGTTTGACTTTGCCTACGACGACATGAAGGGCGAAAAGTGGCAGGCAACAAAGCTTTTTAATATGATAAGAGAGCTTCAGCCCCATCTTATCACAGATAACCGCATAGAGGGTGCCGGTGAATACTACGGCAGTATCATGACAGATGAACCCGAAATTTACGCAGGAGATTTTGCAAGCCCCGAGCAGATGATACCGCCCGAGGGAATGTGCAACGTACACGGCGAGCCTGTGCCATGGGAAGCCTGCATAACCTTAAATGACCACTGGGGTTACTGCGCCCACGATAACCACTACAAGAGCGCAAAAATGGTTATCAGAAACTTAGTTGAGTGTGTCAGCAAAAACGGCAATATGCTTCTCAATGTTGGCCCCAATGCAAAGGGCGAGATCCCCGAAAAGTCAGTTGAGATATTAAAGGAAGTGGGAAAGTGGATGAGGGAAAACAGCGATTCCATCTACGGATGCAAAAAAGCTCAGTTCCCGAAGCCCGACTGGGGCAGATTCACCCAAAAGGGAAATAAGCTTTACGCCCACGTCTTTGACGAGTGCATCAATGCCGTAGCTTTGGATATAAGTCCTGATAAAATAGAAAAGACAAGGCTCCTTTGCGATAACTCTGAAATAAAGATAGAGCTTCCGTGGAATGCCATAGCTTATCCTGACTTAAGCTTCTTTACCTTCGGCGGAAAGAGCTTCCCTTTGCCCGACGAAAAGGACACAGTAGTTGAAATAACCCTTAAATAGAATAAAAGCCCCGAATTTTTTATAAGTTCGAGGCTTTTTAAATTTGGCGGAATTTTCCTTGCATAAAAAAGAAAGTTGCAAAACACTTTTATTTCGAAGAGCCGATGAGCCGGTCTTCAATGAAAAGATTTTTGATGGAGAGCAAAAACTTTTTAAACTTCTCAGGTAAAGGCAAAGTGCCTTGTGACATAAAAATATCTCATATGCTCACAAGGAGGAACAATCAATGTTTAAAAAAGTATTATCCACTGCCCTTGCATTTACAATGGCAATGAACATCGCATCTGCGGCTATGGCGGCAATTTCCGGCCCCATCTACGGCATCGAAGGAAATGCCTACGCTTACGACAAGGAATTAGGCGCAGTAAATTTAAATGAAAAGAACCCCGCATTCACCTACGGAGACACAGTTTATTACCCCCTGACAGGTAATTCCGGTGAAGAGGCAGACAACAAGATCACCGAAGCTGAAAAGGAGCTGACAGCTTCTACCGAGGCGCTGAGAAAGGTGAAGGAAGAGCTTGCAGCTTTAGAAGCATCCTTAAAGGAAAAGGAAGAGACTTCTGTGAAAGCTTCTGAAAAGGCAGTTCTTGCAGAAAAGGTACTGGAAAAGGCAAACGAGTGGAAAAATTCCTTCGACGCAGCTTTGCCCGACGAAAATGAAAAGAATTTAAGCTATATTGAAGCTTTAAAAGCTTATGACGAAAACGAACTTCCTGCAACTTCCGCTTCCGAAGCTGTGATATCTTCTCAGAGACTTGCAGAGGAAGCTAAGATAGAAGCTGAAAATTCCAAGCTCTTAGCAGACGAGGCAAAAGCTTCTGTTGAAAAGAAAAATGCAGAAATAAAGACAAAGGAAGAGGATGTAAAGGCAAAGCAGGAAGCTTTAAACAGCGCACTTAGCCTTGCAAATAAGTATATCGACTCCTCCGAGGATGTTAAGGGCATCAAGGTCAAGTCTCAGTGGGATATCAACGGCAACGCAGTTGAGAGCGTGAGCCTTACAAAGAAAAAGTCCAACGCACCCTTCCAGCTCAAGAACAAATATATCTACTTCCTCACAGTGGAATTAAAGGATTCCTACAAGACAGGAACAACAGATATCTCCGGCACAGTTTCCATGAAGAAAACAGGCGAATTTGACTACGAGGATATGCAGCTGGATGTAAACCTCACAGTTGGTTTCCCCGAAGCTGAAAACAATGTTATCACCAAGGACCCCATGATCTTCTCAGAGGGAAGCGGCTTCTCCGGAGACCGTGAGGAGGAATTCAGATTCGACTTTGACGACGATGCTTATTTCACAGTGGACACCCTGGGTCAGAAGGATATTCTCCTTGCGGCGGACAACGATTTTGACGCAAACATCGCCATGATCTACAATGCGGCAAACCTCAACTTCTTCAACGGCAACGGCGCCTCCTTCAATAAGATAGGCACACTTGCTATCCCCGCAGAGGAAGGCTCTTTCCTCTACAAGGTGGATAATGACGGCAGACTTACAAAGTCCGATGCCCCCTATGATAAGGACGAGGAAGCTTTCATGGTAAGAACAAGAACTCTCGGAAGATATGTTATCTCCGATATCGACCTTAAGGTGGGAAGCTCTGTAAAGCCCTCTTATCCCAATTCTAACGGCGGCACAGTAAATCCTCAGACAGGCGCAGAAATCTAAATTTAAGATTAAAAAAATCCCCGAAGGAGCTTTTCCCTCGGGGATGATTTTTTATGCCGCATTGGTATATGCCTTATTGAGCGCTGTGAGATAATCGGAAACCCCTATATCTATCTTTCCTGCAAGCTCGGGGGAGGTGGGGACGAAGTTTTCATCCAGTTCCATATTGAGGATATCGGATGTCTTTTTGCCCAGCATCCAGTTTTCAAAAATATCCATCTGCTGGAACCATTCGTTCTTTGTGCCTGATGCTTCTGCCATTCCCACATCGAAGCCCATCTCCCTCATGGAGAGAAGGGGGAGTGTCATGTCCTCTGTGAAAGCTCCCTTGGTATCAAAGGGGATATCGGAGCGCACAGAGTCAAACTTCACCTTTCTGATTATGCCCTCGTTGTCAACTGCCACGGCACATACAACGGTAGAGGTCCTTGCTCTTCCGGGCTCATTTCCCTCGGGTGAAAGGGAGCCCTTTCTGTCGGAAACTATGCCTATTCCCAGCTTCAAAGCGGCAGGGACGGGCAGTTCCTCCTCCGACCGGCTGTTTTCGTCGGGCACAGGTGTGACAGAGGGGTAATTTTCATCCTCTCCGCAGCCTGTAAAGATAAATACAAAACAAAAGGCCAAAAGGAGAGAAGCAAGCTTTTTCATAAGATCTGCCTCCTTAGGTAAAATCCTAAAAATTCTGACTTTTTAAGAAGTCAGAAATAGCTTGCCCGAATTTTATTGTTTTATGTTTCAGAATATAAAAAATCAGCCGGCTTATTAAAAACCGACTGATAAAATTTCCTTTTTATAGATCTTACTTGATAACGAAAAGTAAAACCAGTGTAACAACACAAAGAGCAATTCCGCAGATTGTAACAGCACGGGAAAGCATAGCGTCCTTTGTTCTTCCGCCGTTTCTGTCTAAGTAGCTGTTCTGTTCGCCGGAAATAGCGCCTAATCCCTTGCCCTTGGGCTCCTTAACTGTCATAGAAGCGATCACTACTACGCAAAGTACTAAAAGTATGATGCCCAAAATAATCTGAATTGTGGTCATTTGAAATTCCTCCGTATATTGAATCTATATTCTTTTCTAAACATTTTACAGCCTTATAATGATAACATAGTTGTCAAGAGTTTGCAACTGTTTTTTTCGAATAAATGGCTTTGTAAGCAAAAATTTTATGATATTTTGGATAGAATTAATGCTGTCAATGTGTTACAATATGAATAATAGTATAATTATGTATAAGGAGGACCGGAACATTGGCAGCAGAGCGTGAAAATGAAGAGCAGGTCATTTTCAAAACCAAGGTTTTTGGCGGTTTTGAGAAAGAGGACGTCCTTTCATATATTTCAAAAATAAAAGAGGAAAATGACACCAAGGTTGTAGACCTTGAAGAAAATTTAAAGAAGATGACAGAAGCAGGTGACTTTCTGCGCTATCAGGTCAGCTCCTTTGAAGAGAAGATAAGCCTTTTGGAAAATCAGCTTTCTGAAAAGGGCAAAAAGATAGACGAAATGAACAGCCACATTGATTCTCTCAAGAAGGAGGTTTCTGATTCCGAGGAGGAAAAGAAGGAGCTTTCCGGAGAGATAGATTCCCTTAAGACAGAGAACGAGAGCCTCACTAAAGAGGTCACCGACTTTAAGGAAAAGGCAGTTCAGTTTGACGAGATGAAGGTGTCTATTGCAGATATACTTATCGACGCAAGGAAGGAAGCCGAAAAGGTAATAGAATCCGCCGACAGGCAGGCCGATAAGATAACCGGCAGAGCCTATGCCGCAACAGGCAAGGTGGCAGAGGAGATGGCAAAGCTCAAGTCCGATATAGCAGGCGTCAGGGATAATTTAGTAGGTCTTACCGATGCCTTCAATGATAGATTAGACGAGATAGAAAAGGTCATCGACGAGATAATAGACGAAAAGCTTCCCGAGCCGGAAAAGATAAATTCCGATCTTGATAGGGAAGAAGAGGTAAAGGCAGAGCCTATCAAAGAGGAAGCAAAGGAAGAAGTTCCTCCTTTAAAATTCTCTTCACCTTCCTATGTGGAAGAAAATATGAAGGAAACCGAGGAACAGTTTTTTCGCTCATCCGCTCGCTGAAAATATCAGAAAAAGGAGCGGTTCAGAGGTGAAAAAGGTACACACAGAGGACAATAAGAGAAACAAGGGCATTTTAGATGCTTTAAGGAGCCTTTTTTAACATGGGTATAAATGCTTCGGCAATCATAGTTGCGGCGGGCTCCGGTCAGAGGATGGGCTTTGACAAGGTTTTCTATAAGCTTCTGGGGAAAGAGGTGATCCTCTATTCACTGGAGGCCATGGAGAAAAATCCTAAGATAGACGAGATCATCCTTGTTGTCGCCAAGAGCAATCTTGAGAAAGCTGAAAAGCTGTGCAGCGGAAAATTTCCAAAGCTTCGCAGGATAGTCGAGGGCGGAAGCAGCAGAACAGAGTCTGTTTTAAACGGCATAAATGCTTCCTGTGGAAAGTACATAGCTATCCACGACGGAGCAAGACCGCTGATAAGTCAGAAAATCATTACAGATTGTATAGAAAGTGTCGAAAAATACGATGCGGTGACAGTTTCACTGCCTGTTACCGACACCATAAAGAGCTTTAAGGACGGATTTACAGATAAAAGCCTCAATAGGGACGAGATGGTCTCTGTTCAGACTCCCCAGTGCTTCAATAAGGAGATGTATCTTTCCTGCGTTGAAAAGCTGGGAGGCAGAAGCTTCACCGATGACTGCGCCCTGTTTGAAGAGTGCGGCATACCTGTAAAGCTCATAACCGGCGAGGAAAGAAATTTAAAGCTTACACGAAGAGCCGATATAATAATTGCAAAGGCTCTTTTAGAGGGGGAAGAAATTTGAGGATAGGTCAGGGCTACGATGTCCACAGGCTTGTGGAGGGAAGGGATCTGATCCTTGCAGGCATGAAGATACCCTTTGAAAAGGGACTTTTAGGTCACTCGGATGCGGATGTTCTTACACACGCTCTCTGCGATGCACTTCTGGGTGCGGCAAATCTGGGCGATATAGGACTTCACTTTCCCGACAAGGACGAAAGATACAGGGGCATTTCATCCATCATTCTTTTAAAAGAAGTGAATAAGCTTTTAAAGGAAAGAAATTATAAAATAGAAAATGTGGACTGCACTGTTATCGCCGACAAGCCCAAGCTGAGGTCGTACATAGATGCCATGAGGGCAAATCTTGCCGAAGCTTTGGAAATAGATGCGGACAGAGTGAGCATAAAGGCCACCACTCAGGAGGGCCTTGGCTTTGCAGGAAGAGGCGAGGGTATTGCCTCACTGGCGGTATGCCTCTTAAGTTAACAAAATTTTAATATATGTTACAAGCCACGGGTAAAAAGAGGCTGTAAAATCAATTTAGTTCTTTAAACTAACATAAGTCGGAGGGATGTTTAATGGAAGGCACGTTTTCAATCTTTGGCAAGCTGGCCAGCATAGTGAGAGCCAGCGGCTTTATAGACATTGTGGATATACTGCTTGTAGCTTTCCTTATCTATAATGTGCTGGTACTTGTAAGGGAAACAAGAGCGTTTCAGCTTTTAAAGGGTATCCTTTTACTGCTTTTACTGTATGCGATCACATCCTTTATGCAGATGAAGGCTCTTCCCTACATAATGGGAAAGGTGTTCACCTTCGGTGCATGGGCGCTTCTGATAGTGTTCCAGCCGGAGATGCGAAGAGCCTTGGAGCAGGTGGGACGAAGCAAGTTCTCCTCCTGGACAGGCTTTAAGCAGGATCAGAACGAAGCGGAAAACACATGGAAAGAAACTATCAACGCCATAGGCGAAGCTTCCACCTATCTCTCCAAGAGAAGAATAGGCGCACTTATCGTAATAGAGCGTGAGGGCAAATTAGGCGATATCATAAAGACAGGTACCATCATAGATTCTACACCGTCAGGTGAAATGCTGGGAACCATCTTCTTCCCCAATAACCCCCTCCACGACGGAGCGCTTATCATAAGAGACGGCAGACTTCATGCCGCAGGCTGCTTCCTTCCCCTCTCTCAGAACTATGAGATAAGCAAGGAAATGGGCACAAGACACAGAGCGGCATTAGGTATGAGTGAGCAGTCCGACGCATTTATCATCGTAGTTTCCGAGGAGACAGGAATGATAACAGTTGCACGAAACGGAAAGCTTACACGAGGCTACACAAAGGAGCAGCTGGTCAAGGAGCTCAAGGACACTCTCATCCCCAATGTAGATGAAAAGCTTGATAAGAAGTTTCGTTTTAAGAAGCCCAAAAAGGCAGAGAGCGAAAACAAGGAAAGTAAATAATCTGAAGGAAAAGCGGTGAGAATTTTGGATAAGAAGAATATAGCAAAGCAGATCAGCGAATTTGATTTCAAAAACCTTATGAACAACAACACATTTTTGATCGTGTTCTCAGTTTTTGCGGCGCTTTTCGTATGGTACAATGTGGTATCTCAGGAAAACGATGCAGTGGTAACGGTCAGAAATGTTCCCGTGGAGCTGGACTTTGAAAACAGCTCTCTTACCAATCTTAAGCTCAGCCCTGTTGGAAATACAGAATTCTACGTTGACGTGGATATCGAAGGTCTCCGCTCCGTAGTAGGAAGCGTAGAGCCCGAGGACCTCAAGGTAGTGGGCAGAGCTACAAATATTATGGCACCCGGCGAGTACAGCATCGCCATGGAAGGCTTCGACAACAAGAACCGAGGCGTCATAATAAAGAGCATTTCCCCCAAGGATATAACTGTTAAGTTCGACCACTTCATCGAGAGGACCATCCCCGTTGAAAAGGACCTTACAACCTTGGAAATAGAGGACGGCTACATCCTCAATCAGGATTATGTTTCCCCTGCCGAGGTAACACTTAAGGGACCTGCGGGAGAAATTGAAAAGGTGGCTGCCGCAAAGGTGACAAAGGACTTCCAGAAGCCCATACAGCAGACCACAAGCTTTGAAGCTCCCATAGTTCTGGTGGACTTTGAAGGAAATGAGATAGTTCCCGAAAACATGACAGTTTCCGATACAACAGCTTCTGTCACACTTCCCATACTTAAGAAAAAGACAGTGCCTATCACGATCGAGCTCATAGGAACTCCTCCCGGATTTGATGAAGATTCCATCGAGTTTACAATAGAGCCCCGAGAGATAGAGCTGGCAGGCCCTGTTTCCACAATAAACAACCTTTCCGAGCTTCATTTGGGTTATGTTGACCTGAGGATTTTGGAGCCCATGGTGGGCCTTACCTACGAGCTGGAATTACCTCCCGGATATATCTCCGTTGAAAATGTGAGAAATGCCGAGGTGAGCTACGAGGGCAACAACATCGGAGAAAAGTACCTCAATGCAACTGAGATAAAGGTCAAGAATCCGCCCTCTGACTACAATATAGCAGTCAAGACAAAGACCTTCTTCGGCATCAAGGTATTCGGACCTGAGGAACAGCTTGCAAAGGTATCTGCCGAAAATGTTATCGCCGAGATAGACATGACAGAGATAGACCTGAGAACAGGAACAAGCACAGTGCCTGTCTCCTTCGCTATTCCCGACTGCGACGGCTGCTGGGTATTCGGAAATGATTATTCCGCAGTTATCACCGTTACAAAGAAATAACACTAAAGGGCGGATTTAATATCCGCTCTTTTTCTAAGAGAAAGAGAAATAAAATGAAATACATCGTCAACAATGTTATAACCTCCCTTGACGAGGGAAAGGAAGGCGCTCTGCCTAAGTTTTTATCTAAGACGGGCTTAAAAAAGAGCGAGGCACAGCTTTACAGAAGCTCTGTGGATGCAAGAAGAGGAAAGGTGAATTTCGTCTCCTCCGTAATAGTGGATACCGAAAATCCCCATGCAGAAAACATCTTCAAAAGAGCAGGCTACCCCTTCACAGTCAAGAAAGATACAGAATTTACTATACCAAAAGTAGAATCAGCTGACATTATTCGACCTGTAATAGCGGGCTTCGGCCCTGCGGGTATGTTCTGCGCTCTCACTTTGGCACGAGCAGGCTTTAAGCCCATAGTTATCGAGAGAGGTCAGGAGATAGAAAAGAGAACCGCCGATGTGAATAACTTCTGGAAAAACGGTGTTTTCACCAAAAATTCCAATGTTCAGTTCGGTGAGGGCGGAGCAGGAGCTTTTTCCGACGGAAAGCTTACAACAAGAATAAATGACAGCCTTTGCAGCTTCATTTTAGATGAATTTGTAAAGTTCGGAGCTCCCGAGGATATACTCACCAAGGCAAAGCCCCATGTGGGAACCGACTATCTTAAGAAGGTTGTAGAGAACCTGAGAAAAGAGGTCATTTCCTTAGGCGGCGAGGTAAGATTCAATGAAGCGCTAATTGACATAAAGGAAAAGGACGGACAGATAGTTTACGTTGTCACCGATAAGGAAGAGATAAAAACAGATACACTTTTGCTGGCTGTCGGACATTCCGCAAGAGATACCTTTGAGCTTTTAGATAAAAAGGGCTTTGCCATGATAGCCAAGGGATTTTCCGCAGGCGTCAGAATAGAACAGCGTCAGGAAGTTATAGATAAGGGCATCTACGGCAAATATGCAGGGCATAAAAATCTTCCTGTGGGCGAGTATCAGCTTTCCGAAAGGCGTGACGGCAGAGGAGTTTACACCTTTTGTATGTGCCCCGGCGGGGTTGTTGTAAATGCGGCATCGGAGGAAGAAACCGTAGTTACAAACGGCATGAGCTACTATAAGAGAGATTTGGCAAATGCAAACAGCGCCCTTGTTGTCTCTGTTTCACCTGAGGATTTCGGCAATTCGTGGAAGGATGCCGTCAGCTTCCAGAGGGATCTGGAAAAGAAGGCTTACCTTGCAGGCGGCAAAAGCTGCCGTGCTCCCTTCTGCACAGTGGGTGAATTTTTAGGCAGGGGAAAAACCAAGACAATAGTTGAGCCCTCCTTCACAACAGGAGTAGAAAATGTGGACTTAAAGAAGCTTTGTCCCAGGTTCATGGCCGATATGCTGGAACTGGGCTTAAATACCTTCAACGGCAGAATAAAGGTCTTTTCCTCCGATGATGCTGTTATGACAGGCTTTGAAACCAGAACCTCCTCACCTGTGAGAATACTCAGGGATGACAGCCTCCAGGCTGTAAACATGAGGGGAGTTTATCCCTTAGGCGAGGGCGCAGGTTATGCAGGCGGCATAATTTCAGCAGCCGTTGACGGGGTGAAGGGAGCCTGTGCCTTTTTCCACAATAAGGGCATACTACATTAATTTTGTATAAAGATTTAATAAGGGTTTTGTTGACTTTTGGGCCCTGTTGTTTTAAAATAAATTAGGATTACAAGGTAAAGGCAGGTGAAATACGGATGGAAGCCGATGGGCGCCAATATATTGCAGGGGAAACGGCTAAAGTTCGTTTTTGCCGTTAAAGCATCCCTTTAAGCAATAAGTGCGCACAATGGTCTGTGGGCCATTGTTTTATTTTGCAGATATGAAGGGAGATCGATTGTAATTGGGGAGTTATTTGAATTAATCAAGAATAAGAAGTTCGCTGATGCCAGAAAGATCATCGACGATATGAACGTAGTAGACGTTGCGGAGATGTTCACAGAGTGGGCAGAGGACGGCGGAGACGAGAAGCAGATAGTTATCGCCTTCAGGATCTTACCCAAGGAAATGAGCGCCGACGTGTTCTCATACCTTGACAGCGACATCCAGCAGAAGATAGTAGAGACTATCTCCGATAAAGAGCTGGGAGAAATTTTAGACGAGCTTTTCATGGACGATACTGTGGATTTCATTGAGGAAATGCCCGCCAATATCGTCAAAAGAGTTATAAAGGTTTCATCTGCGGAGGACAGAAAGCTTATAAATCAGCTTCTTATGTACCCCGAGGATTCAGCCGGAAGCCTGATGACCACCGAGTATATGAAGGTGGACGACGAATGGACAGTAGGCTATGCCATCAAGAAAATTCGTCAGCAGGTAGAGGACAAGGAATCTATCGTAAATATGTTCGTAACAGATGAAAGCCGCCATCTTGTGGGCTGGTTAAAGCTTCGTGATCTTCTCACGGCACAGGATGAGGATATGGTAAAGGACCTTATCGAGACAGAGATAATTTCCGTGCAGACTCATGTTGAGCAGGAGGAAGTTGCGGAAATGTTCAAGAAGTACGACCTCGTTTCCATGCCCGTAGTGGACAATGAGGGAAGACTTGTAGGCATCATCACCATCGACGATATCGTGGACGTTATGGAAGAAGAGACCACAGAGGATATCTATAAGATGGCCGCTATGGAGCCTATTGAGGACGGCTATATGGAGACAGGAGTTTTCACCTTAGCCAAGAAGAGAATAGTATGGCTTATGGTATTGATGATATCAGCCACATTCACCGGAATGATAATTCAGAATTTCGATGCTGTGCTTTCATCCAATATTATTCTTTCGTCCTTTATACCCATGCTGATGGATACCTCCGGTAATGCCGGTAGCCAGACATCTGTTTCTGTCATCCGTGGTATAGTTTTGGGCGAGGTGGAATTTTCCGATATATTCAAGGTAATATGGAAGGAATTCAGAGTCAGCCTCATTGTGGGAATCGGAATTTCCCTCTTCAATTTCCTCAGAATAGCGTTATTCTATAAGGACCTGGTTATTGCGTTTGTAGTTGCTATAACCTTGTTCTGTGCAATAGTTGCCGCAAAATTTGTAGGCTGTGTACTTCCTATCGTGGCTACAAAGTTAAAGCTGGACCCTGCACTTATGGCGAGCCCCATGATAACAACTATCGTGGATGCCGTTTCTCTTTTGGTTTACTTTAATGTGGCAGCCGCATTCTTACCCTTATAAAAAAATCAGGAGTCTTTCATAAGGCTCCTTTTTCTTTTAAATAAAAAAGCTAAGTGATAATTAAACCACTTAGCTTTATTTTTTTAGTTCTGGCGCCTTCTCTTTTCTATTTCAAGAAGAAGCACTGATATGTCGGAGGGGGAAACTCCGGAAATTTCCATGGCCTGACCTACGTTTACAGGTCTTACACGGTTGAGCTTTTCTCTTGCCTCAAGGCGAAGTCCCTTTATTTCGGCGTAATCTTCAAAGGTGAGAGGCACATTTCTAAGTCTCTGCTGTTCCTTTGCATGGGAAAGCTGCTTTTCAATGTAGCCTGCGTACTTTATCTCAACTTCCACACTGTCTGTTATTTTCTTGGGAAGCTGTGGGCGCTTTTTATCATAGGGGGCCAAAATGTCATAGCCTAACTGAGGTCTTCTTATAAGGTCTGCCACCTTGGCTCCGGAAGCTAAAGGTGCAGTTCCCAGTGATTCCAAAAGTGCATTAAGTTCTTCACAGGGTGAGATAACATCCCTCTTAAGTCTTGCTATTTCCTCTTCCCTGAGGCGTTCATCCTCCAAGAAGCTCTGATATCTTGCTTCGGGGATAAGACCTATATCGTAGCCCTTCTGTGTGAGGCGGTGAGCGGCGTTATCCTGACGGAGGAGAAGTCTGTACTCGCTTCGGGAAGTCATCATTCTGTAAGGCTCATTGGTGCCCTTGGTGACTAAATCGTCTATAAGTGTGCCTATATAAGCTTCGTCACGGGATAAGATGAAGGGTTCCTTATTATCAAGCTTTCTTACTGCGTTGATGCCGGCCATAAGTCCCTGTGCGGCGGCTTCCTCGTAACCGGAGGTGCCGTTGAACTGACCTGCACCGTAAAGTCCTTCCACCTTCTTGGTTTCAAGGGTTGCCTTTAATTCCAGAGGGTCGATGCAGTCGTATTCAATTGCGTAGGCAGGGCGCATTATCTTTACATTTTCCAGTCCCTTTACCGAGTGGTAAAACTTGAGCTGTACCTCGTAGGGAAGGGAAGAGGAAAAGCCCTGTAAATACATTTCGTTTGTATTTTCACCCATGGGCTCTATAAAGATCTGATGGCGTTCCTTGTCCTTGAATCTGACTATCTTATCTTCTATTGAGGGGCAGTATCTGGGACCTGTTCCCTCTATCATTCCTGCGTAAAGGGGAGAGCGGTCAAGATTTGCCCTGATAATATCGTGAGTTTCGGGGTTTGTGTAGGTGATGTAGCAGCACACCTTGTTGGGAGGTGTTGTCTTGGTATCATCTGAGAAGGGAATGTTGTTTTCTTCTCCCTCCTGAATGGGAAGCTCACTAAAATCAATGGAGTTTTTATTTACTCTTGCAGGTGTGCCTGTCTTAAATCTTCTCAGTGAAAGACCTAAGCCCAAAAGTGAATCCTTTAATCCCCTTGAGGGGTGACATCCGTCGGGACCTGATTCTTCTGTATACTCGCCTATGAAGATCTTTCCGTTTAAGTAGGTTCCTGTGCAGATGATTGCCGCCTTACATGGGTAGACAGCCCCTAAGGAGGTAGCAACTCCTGTGACCCTGCCGTTTTCAGCTTCTATCTTAGTTACCTCTGCCTGCACAACATCTAAGTTTTCTGTGTTCTCTAAAATTTCCTTGGCTTTGATGTGATAGGCCATTCTGTCTGCCTGCACTCTTAAGGAGTGGACAGCAGGTCCCTTGCCTCTATTTAACATTCTTGTCTGCAAGGTGGCAAAGTCGGCTATTCTTCCCATCTCACCGCCGAGAGCATCTATCTCTCTTACGATGTGACCTTTTGCAGTTCCGCCGATGGAGGGGTTGCAGGGAAGGTTTGCTATCTGGTCCAGTGAGAGGGTGAAGAGCGCTGTCTTTTTGCCCAGTCTTGCACAGGCTAAAGCCGCTTCAACTCCTGCATGACCTGCGCCTATAACGGCTATATCATATTCATTTTCGTAAAAATACTGAGTCATTTGTATCTCTTTTCTCTATTTAAGCTGTGCTGTCATTGAAATTCCGTTTTCTCTGGGAAATTCATAAAAATTCTTTCTTACGGCTATTTCCGAGAAGCCCAAAGCCTTGTATATCTTCTTTGCACTTTCGTTGGATTCACGGACCTCTAAAATTATAGACTGCAAATCCTTTTCCTTTGCGTCGTCAAGAAGAGCCTTTGTGAGGGCATAGCCTGCGCCCATTCCTCTGTGTTCTTTTAAAACCGCTATATTTGCAACTTCCGCCTCGTCGAACATGAAGGAGAAGCCCGACCAGCCTATTACCTTTCCCGTTTCGGGCAAAACTGCGGCAAACATGGAGAAGCTTTCATTTTCAACTTCCTTAAGAAGGCTTTCCTCGCTCCACGGAAGTGAAAAGCACTCCTTTTCGACCTCTGCAATTTCCTTTATATGCTCTTTTTTAGCCTTTACTATTAAAAACTTTTCCATAGAGCACCTACTTTGCAGAGAGCCAGCTGTCGCCTACATTGGAATCGGCCTTTAATCTTACTGAGAGAGCTATTGCGCCCTCCATTTCTTCTGTGAGAAGCGCATTTACCTTTTCTGTCTCTTCGATGGGTGTTTCAACTATGAGTTCGTCGTGTATCTGCAAAATGAGGCGTGCATTTAACTTTTCCTTGCGAAGGCGCATAAATACCTTTATCATAGCCACCTTGATAATATCTGCGGCTGTGCCCTGAATAGGTGTATTCATAGCGATCCTCTCGCCTAATTTCTGAGTTATCTTGTTGGATGCTGTTATCTCGGGGACCTGTCTGCGTCTGTGGTAGAGAGTTTCAACATAGCCGTGTTCCTTTGCAAAGGCGATGGTGTCGCTCATGTACTTTTCCACATTGGGGTAGGTGGCGAGATAGTTCTTGATGTAGTTGTCCGCTTCCTTGACGGAAACCCCGATATCCTTGGAAAGGGAGAAAGCTCCGATGCCGTAGATGATGCCGAAGTTTACAGCCTTTGCCGCCTTTCTCATCTGAGGTGTTACAAATTCGGGGGGCATATCAAATACCTGCGAAGCTGTCTTTGTGTGGATGTCCACGCCCTCTCGGAAGGCTTCCTTCATGTTTTCGTCGTCTGCTATGTGAGCCAGCACACGAAGCTCTATCTGTGAGTAGTCCGCATCTATGAGACAGCAGCCCTCTCTGGGGATAAAGAACTTTCTTAAAAGGCTTCCTCTTTCTGTTTTGATGGGGATATTCTGCAAATTGGGCTCTGCGGAGGAAATTCTGCCTGTTCTTGTCTCTGTCTGCTTAAAGACGGTGTGTATTCTGCCGTCGGGGGATATCTTATCCAAAAGTCCGTCAACATAGGTGGACTTTAATTTCGCCAAAGAGCGGTAGGTGAGAATCTCTTCTATGATGGGGTGCTTTGTCTTAAGATCCTCCAAAACATCGGCATTTGTGGAATAGCCTGTCTTGGTCTTTTTCTTTGCAGGAAGTCCCAGTCTTTCAAAGAGGACTTCGCCTAACTGCTTGGGGGAGTTTATGTTAAATTCTCCGCCTGCCAAGAAGTAAATTCTCTTTTCTGTCTCTTCTAAATCCTCGGAAAGCTCTTTTCCGTAATTTATAAGACCTTCCTTATCTATCATAAAGCCCTCTAATTCCATAAGGGAAAGCACCTTGGAAAGGGGCTGCTCTATGTCGTAAAGAAGCTCCTGACTTTTATCCTTTTCTATTTCCTCTGAAAGGAGCCTGTGAAGCTCACGAGTAAATACAGCTTCCTTGAAAACTTCGTTATCATCATCGTTAAGCTTTTCCTGCTTTTCAAAGGAAAGACCTCTTAATTCCCCTAAGAAAGCCGGTGTGTAGCTTTTTAAGTTGGGGGAAACGATGTAGGAAGCTAAGGAAATATCGAACTTTATAAGGCCGGGTTCAATGCCCTTTTCAGCTAAATACTTATACCATTCCTTTGAAGAGGAGGTTATAAGCTTTCCTGAATTTTCGTTTATCTTATTTACAGCTTCTGAGAAAAAGCTGTCATTTTCATTTATAACAACGGCTTCATCTTTTCCTAAGAGGGAAAGAGAAGTGAAATTTTCATTTATAAAGAAGCAGACTTCATCTTCACCTAAAATTTTATCGACTGAAGAGATGCTGCTTTCTAAAATTTCCACAGGTCCCAAAGCTTCTTCCGCTTTTTCCGCAGCGGGGGAGGAAGTTTCCACATCTTCTAAGTGAAATCTCTTTAAAAGGCTGAGAAGCTCGTAGTTTCTTAAAAATTCTGCTGCACCTTCTCTGTCTATGTTAGCTTCGTGAAGGTGGCATACATCTATGGGGAGGGGAACTTCTACATTTATTTTAGCTAAGTCATAGCTCATGTAGGCTAAGTCCTTGTTGTTGAGAAGCTTTTCCCTTACGCCCTTTTTGATAGAGGGGCTGTCGATGTTTTCATAAACTGCATCCAAAGAGTGAAATTCCGAAATAAGACCTATTGCTGTCTTTTCGCCCACTCCGGGAACTCCGGGGATGTTGTCGGAGGTGTCGCCCATGAGAGCTTTTATATCAATGAGCTCGTGGGGTGTCACATTGTACTTTTCCCTGATGTACTCCTCGTCAACCAAGGTGGCCACGGAATTTCCTGCCTTTGTGGAGGCGAGGCGGATATTGACTTTATCTGAAACCAGCTGGAAGGAATCTCTGTCCCCTGTTGCAATATAGCAAAAATCGCCGTTGTCAGCGCATTTTTTGCCGATGGTGCCTAAGACATCATCAGCTTCAAAGCCGCCAATGGCGATAATCTCATAGCCCAGAAGGCGTAAAAGCTCCTTCATGGGCTCTAACTGCTGGGCCAGCTCTTCGGGCATACCCTTTCTGGTTCCCTTGTAATCTGAATACATCTTGTGGCGGAAGGTCTTTTCCTTTAAGTCAAAGGCGAAAACAACTCTGTCGGGGTTTATCTCGTCCATCACCTTGTGGATTATATTCATAAAGCCTAAGATGGCGTGTGTGTACTGTCCCTGTGTATTTGTGAGGGGCTTTAAGCCGTAATAGGCCCTGTTTAAGATGGAATTGCCGTCCACCGCAAGAAGCTTCAAATCAGTTTCCTTCTTCCTATTTATTTAAAGTATAAGTTCTTTGTGGGGTACTGGGGCTCGCTTGTGATATTTATGCCCAGTTTTCTGAAGGTAGTTGCATCGGGGGAGGAGATGATGTCGGAGGAATGTGCCTCGCATCCTCTTAATTTTGTAAGCTCGTTTACAGCTAAAGCCGCTGTGGGGTTGGTAGCTGCGGAAATGGAAAGAGCTATCAAAACTTCCTCTGCTGTTAAAACTGCGTATCTGGAGCCTAAAACTTCCTTCTTAAGTCTTATGATAGGCTCTAAAACTATGGGGGAGATAAGGAGCATTTCGTCTGCTATGCCTGCTAATACCTTGATGGAATTTAAGATGCAGCTGGAGGTGGAATTCATAAGCTTGGAAGCCTTGCCTGTTACGATGGTTCCGTCGTGGAGCTCGATTGCAACAGCGGAAGCTCCGGATTCCTCAGCCTTCTTAAGGCAGGGAGCTACCACCTTTCTGTCAGAGCCGGAGAGGCCTAAGGTGTGCATCAGCATCTCATTTTTATTGAGGGTATCGTGGTCTGTCTCGCCCTTTTTGTATCCGCAGAGGGCCTTATAATATCTTCTTATTATCTCCTGACGTGCAGCTTCCTTGACTACATCGTCATCTATTATGCACTGGCCTATCATGTTCACGCCCATATCTGTGGGGGACTGATAAACCTCTGTTCCTGTTATTCTCTTTAAAATTGCCCTTACTACGGGGAAGGCTTCAATGTCACGGTTGTAGTTTACGCTTGTAACATTGTAAGCTGCAAGGTGGTAGGGGTCGATCATATTTACATCCTTGAGGTCGGCTGTTGCAGCTTCATAAGCTAAGTTTACGGGGTGTTGAAGGGGGAGGTTCCATACGGGGAAGGTCTCATACTTTGCATAGCCTGCTTTGATGCCCCTCTTGTTCTCGTGATAGAGCTGGGAAAGGCAGGTAGCTAATTTGCCGCTTCCGGGTCCGGGAGCAGTCACTACTACTAAGGGGCGGGTTGTTTCGATATAGGGGTTTGCGCCGTAGCCCTCGTCGGAAACTATCTTCTGAACGTCATTGGGGTAGCCGGCAGTAAGACCGTGAACGTATACCTTTACGCCTCTCATTGTGAGCTTATTCTTAAATACATCTGCGGCAGGCTGACCTGTGTACTGTGTGATCACAACAGAGCCTATGTAGATGTTTCTCTTTCTCAGATCGTCGATAAGTCTCAAAGCATCCATATCATATGTGATGCCTATGTCCTCTCTTACCTTACTTGCCTCTATGGAGGGAGCGCTTATACAGATGATAAGCTCGGCCTGATCACTCAGATTGCAAAGGAGCTTGATTTTAGCATTTGCATCGAAGCCGGGCAGTACCCTTGATGCGTGCCAGTCATCAAAAAGCTTGCCGCCGAATTCAAGGTAAAGTTTTCCCCCGAACATGGCAAGTCTCTCTTTGATCTTCTCAGACTGTTCTTTTACATATATTTCATTGTTAAAGCCGATTTTCCCGTCCATTTGTTACACCTCTAAGATAAATATTCATACTTAAAAAGTATAGCATATTTATTCTGTCGTTGCAAGAAATTGAACCTTTGAAAAGTAGATAAAATATCCATATCCGTACAGTGCGAATTTATGACAAGCTTCGGGAATAAAATTTTATAAAAAAGTAAAGGGGCTGTTTTATGTATAGGAAAAATATGCTTTTGAAAATAGGGGCGGTCTTTGTTTCTGTCCTTATGCTTTCTCAGGAAGCTGCGGCACTGGATGCCACCGGCCTTGATATTCCCTGCGAAGCCGCCGTGCTTAAGGAAGCTGTAACCGGAAAGATACTCTACGAAAAAAACAAGGACAAAAAAATGAGCCCTGCCTCTATAACAAAGATAATGAGCCTTCTTATAGCGGGGGAAGCTCTGGAGGATGGAAAGATAAATTTGGACGACAAGGTCACAGCTTCAAAGGAAGCTTCTTCAATGGGAGGAAGTCAGATATGGCTAAAAGAAAATGAAGTTATGACGGTGGACGAATTACTGAAAGCTGCCTCTGTTGCCTCTGCAAACGATGCGACGGTTGCTCTGGGGGAGCATATTGCAGGAAGTGAAGAGAGCTTTGTCGCACTTATGAATGAAAGGGCGGAGGAGCTGGGGCTTAAAAATACCCGATTTAAAAACTGCACCGGTCTGGATGAAGAGGGGCATTTTACAACTGCGGAGGATATTTCTATTGTTGCAGAGGAGGTACTTAAGCACCCTCTCATACTGAAATACACTTCCATCTGGATGGATGAACTGAGAGGCGGCAGGACAAAGCTTGTAAATACCAATAAGATGGTGAGATTTTATAAGGGTGCCACAGGTCTTAAAACAGGCACCACCGACGATGCAGGCTGCTGTCTCTGCGCCACGGCAAAAAGGGGCGAGCTTTCGCTGATAGCTGTTTCTCTGGGAAGTGAAAATTCAAAGGACAGATTCCTTTCCTGCAAAAAGCTTCTGGACATGGGCTTTTCAAATTACAAGGCTGTCAGGTGTCCGCCCTTAGGCGAGGCCCTTGAAAATATAAGGGTAAAAAGAGGAAGATTGCGTTTTGTAGGGATAAAGGCAGACTGCCCTCAGTTTCTTGTGACGGAAAAGGGAAACCGTGCCCCCTTAAAATTAAAAATAGAAAAAACGGACGAAACGGAAGCTCCCGTAAAAGAAAATACGGAGATAGGCAGGGTAAAAATAATGGATGGAGATGTAATTTTATCCGAAATTCCTCTGCTTACAGCCTTTCCGATGGAAAAACTCACTTATATTATTTCATTAAAGCGTATTTTCAATAATATTTTTTCATTTTAATAGGTTAAATTTAATAAATAGTCATAAAAGAGTTGAAAAAATATTCGTTTTGGGGTAAAATACTGTTAACAACAGCGGAAGCATTACAAGCTAATATAAAGAATGTAAGATTTTCGCAGTTATAAGGGAAAAATTTTAACACAGCGTTCCCATTACCGGTTACCCGGAGAAATAATTCCTGAGGTGCCCAAGCCTTAGGAAATAAACATTCTGAGGAGGAATATGTATGATAAAGTTAATAGTAGGTCATAAGGGCCTTGGCAAGACAAAGACACTCATCGAAATGGCTAATGCAGCAGTTGAGAACAGCAAGGGTAATGTTGTTTGCATCGAGAAGGGCGTAGATCTTACTTATAACCTTAATCATGACGCAAGACTCATTGACATCAAGGAATATGCAGTAGACACATTCGACAGCTATTTCGGATTTGTTTCCGGACTTTTAGCAGGCAACTATGATATCACACACATCTTCTGTGACGGTGTATTCAAGGTTTGCGGAAAGGACATGGAGGGCTTTGAGAAGTTAGTTGCAAAGCTTTCTAAGCTGGAGTGCGCTGCTAATGTTGATATCGTAATGCTCGTTTCCTGCGAGCCCGACGAGCTCTCTGCTGACGCAAAGGAACTCATTATCAACAAGTAATTTAAACTTAATAAAAATTATCCCCGGGTCTTTGTGATTCGGGGATTTTTTTGTGATAAAGCTTTTATAAAAAAATAAAGTTCCCTGATTCTTTAGTCGGGGAACTTTTTCTGTCTGTTTTTCTGACCTTTATTTATCCTTCATAGCCTTGATGCCGTCACGACAGACAGTATTTAGACAGCAGTTTTCGCACTTGGGGCTTCTTGCGACGCAGGTCTTTCTGCCGTGGAGAACCAAACGGTGGCAGAAGCTGTTGGCTTCATCCATAGGGAGGCAGGCTCTCAATTCCTTTTCACACTTCAAGGGGTCCTTGGTGGTGGTGAGGCCTATGTGATTTGTTATTCTGATGCAGTGTGTGTCGCATACTACCGCAGGCTTTCCGTATACATCGCCCACAACCAAGTTAGCTGTCTTTCTGCCTACACCGGGTAAGGTGAGAAGCTCTTCAATGGTGTCGGGAACAACTCCGTCAAAGTTTTCCAAAAGTCCCTTTGCTATGCCCACAACATCCTTTGCCTTTGTGTTTGCAAGGCCGCAGCTTTTTATTATAGCTAAAACGTCCTTAACATCGGCAGAGGCAAGGCTCTCCAAAGTCGGATAGGTGGAAAAAAGTGTGGGTGTGACCATATTTACTCTCGCATCTGTGCACTGTGCGGAAAGTCTTACGGAAATAAGTAATTCGTAGGGCTTATCATATGTCAAGGAACAGACAGCGTCGGGAAATTCTTCCTTTAAAAGCTCCACAGCCATCTTTGCTCTCTCTTTTTTTGTCATGGCAAAAACCTCTTTTCTTCGGGAACAGGTCCCGTCAGATAAAAGTATATATAAGGGAAAGGCAAATTGCAAATTATTTTTCTTCTGCTTATAAGCGACATAAAGTTTAAGGATCGGGCACTATAATTGCATTGAGCCTTGAGGAGGTGAGGGGGATGACTGTTTATGTTGATGTACTTCTGCTTGTCAATTTCGTTATAAATCTTGTTTTGCTTAAAACTTCTGCCTATATGGCCGGGAGAAGCTTTTTTCTCTCTAAGGCATCGCTGGGTGCGTTTTTAGGCTCCTTAGGCGCACTTACGGTATTTATGCCGGCTTTCTCTTTTTTTACGATGCTTTCCTACAAGCTTCTTTTTGCCGCTGTGATGGTTTTTGTATCCTTCGGTTATGAGGACCCCCTCACCTTCCTAAAGGATTTTATCTGTCTTTTAAGCTGCACATTTATTTTTTCGGGGCTGATAATATTTATTTATCTGGCATTTTCCCCCGGGAAGCTGGTTATAGCAAACGGCTCCTTTTATTTTGACGTGAGCGCAGTTTTTCTGCTTTCAACAGCTTTTGCCGCCTATGTGTTCATAAGTGTTCTGAATTTTTTCTTTGCCCGAAAAAAGCCTGCGGAGGAGATATGTATTCTTAAGATAAGGCAGGGCGAAAGGGAAGCAACCTTAAGGGGGCTTATTGATACAGGGAGCAGCCTTTATGAGCCCTTTTCAAATTTTCCCGTTATAGTCTGCAATAAAAGCTTTTTTGAAGGGGAGGTAGAAGAGGAAAAGGCCCTTATAAATAATGTGCGAATAGTTCCCTTTGAGACCATAGGAGGAAGGGGTATATTAAAGGCGTTTCTTGCAGACAGCGTGAAAATAGAGCTTTCGGGAAAAGAGGTGGAGGTGAAAAAAGGCTGTTACATAGCCCTTTCGGATGAAAATTTCAGAAGGGGTTTTTATGATGCGATAGTAAATCCTGCTGTATTGGAAAGGTAAAGGGGAGGGACTTTTTTGAAAAAGGAAGAGCTTATTTATATTTTGCGAAGAAAGCTTATTGAAATTATAAATTTGGGCGGAGGAAGCTTTTACATAAACGGACCGGAGGTACTTCCGCCCCCACTTGATGCCCGTGAAGAGGAGGAAGCTTTCAAAGCTCTGGAAAATGAAAGCTACGAGGCAAGGCAGAAGCTCATAACCCATAATCTTCGTCTGGTGGTGTATATAGCAAAGAAGTTTGAGACTACCGGCATAAATATGGAGGACCTTATCTCCATAGGGACCATAGGGCTTATAAAAGCTGTATCCACCTTCTCGCCCAAGAAGGGCATAAAGCTGGCAACCTACGCTTCACGGTGCATCGAAAACGAGATACTTATGTATATAAGGAAAAACTCCAACAGGAAGAAGGAAGTTTCCATAGATGAGCCCTTGAATGTGGACTGGGACGGCAACGAGCTTTTGCTTTCCGACATTCTGGGAACCGACGGCGAAGAGGTCATATGCCCTGTGGAGCATGAGGACGAGATGATAATGCTTAGAGAAGCTGTGGATAACTTGGAGGGCAGGGAAAGGGACATAATGAAGCTTAGGTTTGGATTTTCAGGGGGCAGGGAAAAGACGCAGAAGGAAGTTGCCGACATGGTGGGCATAAGCCAGAGCTATATTTCACGGCTTGAAAAAAGGATAATCAAAAAGCTGAGAAATGACCTTGAAAAAGCCATATAAAAAAATAAGGGCGGTATATAAAACCGTCCTTAAAGCATTTTTTGAAATTTAAAGATATTTCTGTGTTTCGGATACAGCTAATCTGTCGCAGACTTCGTTGTACTTATTGTCGGCGTGTCCCTTTACCCAGTTGAAGGTGACTTCGTGCTTTTCCAAAAGAAGGAGCATCTTTTCCCACAAATCCACATTGAGAGCTTTTTCACCGCTGCTTTTCTTCCAGCCCTTTTTCTGCCATGAGTAAACCCATCTTTTGCTGATGCTGTCCACAACGTACTTTGAGTCGGAGTAAAGCTCCACCTTGCAGGGCTCTTTTAAAGCCGAGAGCGCTTCTATAACTGCGGTCATCTCCATGCGGTTGTTGGTGGTTTCGGGGTTTCCGCCGGAAATTTCCTTTTCTGTGCCTTTATATATGAGTACAGCGCCCCAGCCCCCCGGTCCGGGGTTTCTGCTGCAGGAGCCGTCGGTGTATATGGTAACTTCACGCATATGATAACTTCCTTTTAAGACTTTTAAATTATTTCCTGCTTATTATAGCAAATACCGCTTCATAATAGCAATATAAAATGAATTTCATAAATTTGACATATTGTTGACTTTTTTCTATAAAAGTTATATTCTATATTAATATTGTGTCCGGAGCTTTATAGAAGCTCGGTTTGAATTTTAACTATTACCGTCCCGGGTACGGAAATTGCCGGTGCGGATATATAAATAAAAAAATAAATATAATGGAGGAATACAGACAGTGCCTGAAAAAAAGACCGGTGCAGGTAGAAGCCCGAGGTCAAAGGGACCCCGTCAGTTTATTGCACCCAAAACCAATTACGACTCAAGCCTTCCTCAGCTCATAGATTCTTTTGCAAGCCTTGAAGAAGGTAATGTGACAGAAAAATTAGCAAAGGAAAACAGCTTCGAGAAAATAAACACACAGCTTTTCCCCAAGAAGGAAGCAAAGCACGGCAAGAGAAACAAGTTCTTCGGCCAGAAGAAGGGCGCCGCAAAAGCTGCATCCAAGCTCCCTCATCCCACTGAATTAGTTATTGAGGAGCCCAAGGAAATAAAGAAGAAGCCCCAGGAAAAGAAGAGAACAAGAAAGAATGCTCAGGGCAAAAAGCAGGAGCCTGTAAAGATAATCCCCTTAGGCGGATTAGGCGAAATAGGCAAGAATATGACACTTATCGAGTACAAGAACGATATCGTCATCATCGACTGCGGACTTGCCTTCCCCGAGGATGAAATGCTGGGCATCGACCTTGTAATTCCCGATTTCACCTATGTTATCAAGAATAAGGAAAAGGTAAGAGGCATAGTTATCACCCACGGCCACGAGGACCACATCGGCTCTCTGAGCTATCTTTTAAAGGAAGTAAACGCACCTGTTTACTCTGCACGCCTCACAATAGGACTTATTGAAGGCAAGCTGAAGGAAGCAGGAATTTTAGCCGAGAGCCACTTAAATGTAGTCAAGGCAGGAGACAAGGTAAAGTTAGGCTGCATGACAGTTGAGTTTATCAATGTAAACCACTCCATCCCAGATTCCTGTGCCCTCGCAATAAAGACTCCTGTGGGAACACTTATCCACACAGGCGACTTTAAAATAGACCTCACACCTGTTGACGGAGTTATGATCGACCTCGCACGCTTCGGCGAGCTTGGAAACAAGGGAGTTTTAGCTCTCATGAGCGATTCCACCAACGCAGAAAAGCCCGGCTCCACACCCAGTGAAAGATGCGTCGGCTCCACCTTCGACAACCTCTTCCAGAGAGCAGGCGACAGAAGAATAATAATCGCCAGCTTCTCCTCCAACATCCACAGAATACAGCAGATCTTTGACACTGCGGTCAAGTACGGCAGAAAGGTCATGGTTTCCGGCAGAAGCATGGAAAATGTAGTTTCCATCGCCAAGGATTTAGGCTACTTAAAGATAAAGCCTGAAATTTTAGTTGACTTAAACGAGGGAAGAAACATCCCCGACGAAGAAATAGTTATCATCACAACAGGTTCACAGGGCGAGCCCATGAGTGCGCTCACAAGAATGGCACGAGGTGAACACAGAAAGATAACAGTTACACAGCACGACTTCATCATAATTTCCGCAACACCCATCCCCGGCAACGAAAAGTTAGTGGGCAAGGTTATAAACGACCTTATGCAGATGGGCTGTGAGGTGATTTACGAGGATACCATGGGCATCCATGTTTCCGGTCACGCAAGAAGAGACGAGATAAAGACCATCATCGGACTTACAAAGCCCAAGTTCTTCATCCCCGTTCACGGCGAATTCAAGCACTTAGCCAAGAACAGAGAATTAGCCGTTGAGATGGGCATTCCCTACGAAAATATCGTAGTGGGCGACATCGGCAAGGTGATCGAGCTTACAGAGGATTCTGCCAAGATACAGACCACAGTTCCCGCAGGAGCTGTAATGGTAGACGGCAGCGGCGTAGGCGACGTAGGCAGCGTGGTATTAAAGGACAGAAAGGCCCTTTCCGAGGATGGCTTAGTAGTTGCAACAGTAGTTGTGAACCACAAGACAGGCGAGATCCTTTCCGGCCCCGAGGTAGTATCCAGAGGCTTCGTATATGTTAAGGAATCCGGAGAGCTTTTAGACGGTGCAAAGGAAGTTTGCCGTCAGGCTATAATTTCCGCTTCGGAGAAAAACAGAGAGTACGCCAACATCAAGTCCGCAGTAAAGGAACAGCTTGGAAGCTACTTCTTCTCTAAGACCAAGAGAAAGCCCGTAATCGTTTGCATAGTCCACGACCTCAAGCTTTCTTAAAAGAAAACCTTATTCTGCGTAAGTCTTTCCGGCGTTAGAAGTTAGATTTGCACTCGCATTGATACATTTGTTTTTATCGTCAGACTAAGCTTGCAGGAAAGAACAGAGAAAATCTTAGAAATTTTCCAAGTCAGTTCGAGCAGATTTGAATTTGCATTGTTGCTTCTGCTTTTATCGTCAGACTAAGCACGGATAAAAGACAGAGAAAACTCAAATTGAGATTTTAAAGAGCTTTTTCAACAGCTTACAAAGAAAAAGTTGAAAAGATAATAGAAAGTTTAAGCCTTGCTTTTTAATAAGCAGGGCTTTTTTATAAATTTACATGTAACGAAATCATTTCTAAAGGCACTATAAGGGTGAAAGGAGGACAGGAACATGAATGAACTACTTGACGATATATACAAAAAATACAGCAAAGATATTTACATATATTTTTACGGGCTTTCCCGTGATCCTGTCCTTTCCGAAGACCTGACTTCTAATGTTTTCTTAGAAGCTGTGAAAACCTTCTATACATTCAGAGAGGATTCAAGCTTGAAAACATGGCTTTTTTCCATAGCCCGTCATGTGTGGTGCCGATATTTGAGGGAGAAAAAAGCTGATACAGGTTTAGTTTATGAAGATGTGGATTATATAATTGATGACCTTACACCTGAAAAAAGCGTATGTGATAGGGCACTATTGGAACGAGCAGACGAAATCATAAAAGAACAGCCCGAGCGAACGCAAAGAATAATAAAAATGCGTATGCAGGGATTTTCATATTATGAGATAGGTTTAAAAATCGGAATTTCTGAAAATTCAGCCCGTGTAATAGAGTTTAGATTAAAAAATAAGATAAAAGAAATTTTCAAGAAGGAGGGATTGAAAGATGAGTAAAATATCCTGTGATGTATGTATGGACCTTATGCCTTTGGTCAAAGACGGCGTTGCCAGTGAAGACAGTGTGTCACTGGTCAGGGAGCATATAGCATCTTGTCCGGAATGTAAAAAAATCTACGGTGGTGATTTTCAGGAAAACGAAAAATCGGAAGTTATGGAGCAAAAGACAAAAAATAAAGTCAAAAGTTTCCTTGCTTTTCTCACATTTTTAGGAATGTTCTTCGGTGTCAGTCTTATGCTTAAAGACGGTATGTTTTATATTGCCATTATAACCCCCGTCATAGGAATTTTAAGTTACATGGTTTACAAGTGGCAAGCTCTCTGGAAAACTCCTTTAATTTTAAATATAATATTTATTGCGGCCTATATTGTAGGAATCTTGCAGGGAGGCATTTTCAACATCTTCATATTTATATGGTGCATTATCATAGCTGTTTTTACGGATATAGGCGTTCTGATAGCAGGCTTTTTGCACTTTGCATTGAGAAAGGAGAAATAACATGAAAAAATCTTTGAAAATCGCAGCTTTTATTTTAGCATTAGTACTCATAATATTTCTTATTTATCTTGCGGATATTTTTACAGGTTACCCTGTAAGCTACTTTAGGGTAAAAAATGTCCTTGATACTTATATGCAGGAGCATTACAGCGAAACAGATTTCGTAACAGAAAAATTAACTTACAGCTTAAAGCTGGGCGGATTTAATGCGGATGTGTATTCTCCTTCAAGCACAGACAGCAATTTCAGCATCGGCTTTTATAATGACGGCACTTTAAAATACGATACATACGAAATGAATGTTAAAACCGGAATGAATACAGCTATGAGACTGAGCAGCGAATATAACGACAGCGCAAGAAAAATCTTCGATGAAGCGGAATTTCCTTTTGATGCACTTTTGAGCGGTGAGCTTTGCATAGATCACGGATTTGAAGCAGGTTTGCCCGGAACAAAAATAGAAAATATAATTCCCGAAGAGCTTGAGATAGATAAAAATTATAATATAGCCGAGCTTTCCAAAGAGCATGGAAAATTGTATCTTAGAGTTTTTTCCGATGATGTAAATGCAGAAACTGCCGCCGCATCTCTTTTAAAGCTTTATGAAATTATGGATAAAGCAGAGCTTCCGTTTAAGGCTGTCCATTTAGAAATCTGCTCTAATGAAAAGGACGAAAATAATAATCCTGAAAAGACAATGCAGATAATAAATTTCGGATGGGATGATATTTTGGCTTCCGGGCTTGATGAAAGAATAGAACTTGCCGTAAAAGCAACAGAGGACTATTACAACAGATAGCTTTTTTCTTCTTTAATTTTCCCCCTCAAAATGCTATAATGTTTTCTACTGAAACTTGAAATTAAGGTGGTTATTTAATGATTATAGAATTGCGTCCCTTAAACGGTGCTGTCATAGATGAAAAGGAAATTCTCTTAGGCATGGAGAAAAAGGAAGTTGAGGCCCTTTTAGGTGAGGGAGACATTTCCGACTGCCGTGCATACTACTTCGATTCCGCTGTCTGCATCGAGTATGACGAGGAGGAAAAGGTGGACTTTATCGAGGTTTCCTGCGACGAAGGCGAGAGGGAGATAAATCCCGTCATCTACGGAATTTCCGTTTTAAAGTCCGATGCCAAGACCGTTTATGACATCTTGAAGAAGATGAACAGAGGCAGAGTTGAGGATGTGGAAAAGGGCTACTCCTACGCCTTTTTAAATATCAGCGTGGGCGTTTTCAGAGAAATGACACCCGATGCCTACAAGGAGCTGGAAGAGGAAATGGCAAGAGAGGGCAGACCTATCCACGAAAACCCCGACATGATAGCCGACCTCTGGAAGTCCACCCACTGGTCAACTGTGGGAATAGGCACAAAGGGCTGCTACGACCTCTAATCTCAATTTCCATAAAAAACAAAGCGCAGAGAGCTATTTGGCTTCCTGCGCTTTTTTGTTTTTCTTATTCGTTATCTATGTGGTTTTGGATCCTCTGCATTATCATATCCAGAGCGACCTTATTATTTCCGCCCTCTAAAACCACTATATCTGCAAACTTTCTTGAGGGCTCTACGAATTTTTCGTGCATGGGCTTGACTGTGGTGAGGTACTGGGAAATTACAGACTGGAGAGTTCTGCCTCTTTCCTCCACGTCACGGACAGCCCTTCTCAAAATTCTAACATCCGCATCGGTTTCTACGAAAATCTTGATGTCGAAGAGATCACGGAGCTTTTCATCTGCAAAGATAAGTATTCCCTCAACTACGATCACCTTTGTGGGAAGTATCTCGATCGTCTTATCGGTCCTGTTGTGGTCCACATAGGAATAAACAGGGCAGTTTATCTTTTTGCCTTCTTTTAAAAGCTTTAAATGCTCTATGAGAAGCTCTGTCTCGAAGGCGTCGGGGTGGTCATAATTTACCTTTGACCTTTCCTCATAGCTTTTGCCAACCTGCTTTTTATAGTAGTTGTCGTGGCCTATTACAGTTATATCCGAGCCGAAATGGTCTTTTATGTGCTGTGTTAGAGTTGTCTTGCCGGAGCCTGTTCCCCCTGCAATTCCTATTAAAATAGTGCCCATAGTAAGAATTTCCCCTTTAACTTTACTAAAACCAATTATAGGAGCATTGATTTGCAAAAGCAACAGCATAAAAAAATTCCGCATAAACAAAAAATACTGCGGGAAAGGAACCGCAGCACTTTTTGTCTTTTTTTATGAAGTTAGCTATTAGAAGAAAGTATTCATAATAAATGCAGCCACTGTATTTCCGGCATTTAAGATCTTTGTGAGTATGCCGGTGGACTGTAAGAAGAGAACAGCCATGATAACGGGGGCAACAGACTTTACCATGAAGCCGTAAAGAGCTTCCTTGTGGAATCTGTCTGCGCTTACTGACATTTCCTCTGCGATCCACTTGGGCTTTATTACCCAGCCTACGAAGATGCAGGTGAGGAAGGAGATAAGGGGCATCAAGAAGCTGTTGCTTACATAGTCCATGATGTCGAGAAGCTGACCTGTCTGTCCGTTGGGGAGGAGCTTTTCAAAGTAGAAGATGTTATAGCCTAAGCAGATAACGACAGCGCTTAAAGCTGCGTAAACGGAGATGCAGAGGCAGGTTTTCTTTCTTTCTGTGTGGAAGATGTTCATGATATTTGCAACTAAGGTCTCCATGATGGAGATGCAGGATGTGAGGGCTGCAAAGAGTACCATTACGAAGAATGCTGTGCCTACTAATGCTCCGATAGGTCCCATGGAGGTGAATACCTTGGGGAGGGATACGAACATGAGGCTGGGACCGCTTGCCATGCCTTCTGTGCCGGAGAATACATAGATAGCGGGGATGATCATGATGCCTGCTAAGAATGCAACGCCTGTATCGAAGAACTCGATCTGAGAGATGGACTTATTTAAGTTGACATCCTTTTTAACATAGGAGCCGTATGTGATCATGATTCCCATGGAAACGCTGAGGGAGAAGAACAGCTGGCTCATAGCGTCTAAGAGTATGCCTAAGAATCTGGAGAAGGTGAGACCTTCGAGGTTGGGAATGAGGTAAACAGCTAATCCCTGCATACCTGTTCTTGTAATGCCGTTTGCGTCTGTGTGCTTAAGTGTAAGGCTGTAAATTGCGATGCCCACAACCATGAGTAAAAGTCCGGGCATAATGAACTTGGAGAACTTTTCGATGCCCTTTTCAACTCCGCAGTAAACTATGAAGGATGTCATAGCTAAGAAGATGAGCATGAAAACGATGGGGGAGAACTGGCTTGTGATGAAGCTTGTGAAGAAGCTGTCCTCAGCCGCCACTGAACCTCTGCCGCTTACATATACAGCAGAATACTTTAAGATCCATCCGCCGATAACGGAATAATAAGTCATGATGATGACAGGAACTAAGAATGTGAGCTTACCTAAAAATGCCCACTTGGGATGTATAGAGCCGAATGCCTGCCATGCGTTCTTTCCTGTCTTTCTGCCGATCGCTATGTCGGTTGTAAGAAGTGTGAAGCCGAATGTAAGAACCAGTGCAAGGTATACGATTAGGAATAAACCGCCGCCGTCTCTTGCTGCTAAGTAGGGAAATCTCCAGATGTTGCCTACTCCGACAGCGCTTCCTGCTGCTGCTAATACAAATCCAAGTGAGCCGGTAAAACCGCCCTTTTTCTTTGTTTCCATAATGTGTACCTCGTCTTTCAAGTTGATGCACTTAATATAACTTTTTATGAAAAATATATCAAACAAATAAAATTTCTTTTAAAGAAACTTTTGACAAGAATAGTTTCGCTGTGATAGAATATAGCTGTGTTTAGAGGTTGTGAAGCCTGTCAAAAATCACAAATTAGGACGAATGTATATTTAAACGAAACTTTTGGAGATGAATATGGACGGTATAAATTCTTTTATTGGCACAAAAATTAAAAATTACCGAAAAATGAAAAAACTTACCCTTCAGGAGCTGGCGGATACCATACACAAGAGCCGTGCGACGGTCAGCAAATACGAAAACGGCGAAATAACCGTTGACGTGGGAACTCTCTACGATATAAGCGTAGCCTTGGATGTATCTTTGAATCAGCTCACCGATTACCACCCCGACAAGGAGGAGGAAAAGGTGGAGGCGGCTGTGGAATACGGCGGAGAGAGCCCCTTTTTCAAGGCGGACAGGCTGTACTTCTATTTCTACGACGGAAGATATGACCGGCTTAAGGAAGCTGTCATAGACATACACAAAAACATAGTCAATGAGGACGGCTGCTGTGAAGCCGCACTTACCATCCGCTCCACCACACAGACGGGAAGAAGCAGTGAGGTCTACTACTCGGGAAATGTGCTTTACAGCGATATGCTCATCCGCTTTTCCTTCGTAAACCAGTATAACAAGCTGGAGCAGGACCTTCTTTACATATTCAACCCCCTTGAGCTGAGGGACTTTACAGAGGGACTTCTCTGCGGAATATCATCTGTTGACCTGATGCCCTGCGCCTTCAAGTGCCTGGTCTGCCTTGCGTCCAGCGATGATTACGAGGAGCTCAGGGAGCATCTCATACTCACGCCCAAGGAGCTTAAAAGATGGCAGAAAATGAATATGCTCATAGTTGACAATAATACCTAAGACCAAAAACCCAAAAGAGCCCTCCTTAATTAAAAGGAAGACTCTTTCGGGTTTTATTTTTAGGGATAGGATGAAATCAGATTAATTTGTAAAATAAAAAATCCGCAACAATTCAACATACAGCTATACCTTTATAAGGTACGGCTTATAGTTAAACTATTACGGTAGTTTGTAGAAACATCTGCCCTATTGCAGACCTATATAAGCAACTTAATCATTATATAATATATTGGGAAAATTTACAATACTAAAAAGCCTTGAAAATCAATGCAAAGTTTCCGCAGGTTTTGTGTATTATATAGAAATAGCTTTACAAAAAAAGGAAATCTCTCTTATATTATTTTACTTTCGTTGCGAATATGTATAAAGTATGCTAAAATAACCATAAAGTGTTGCCTCTTAAGTACCGGTTTTAATAAATTGCAGTTTTTGTCCGGCTAAAGGAAGCTTAATTTTATAGAAATTGCAAAAACAGGTAGGGCGTGGCCTTATTCTGTTTTTCTTTATATAAGGAGGAATTTACTATGGACAGAATGAGCGGAATACTTCTTCCTGTTTTCAGTCTCCCTTCACCATACGGCATAGGCACTATGGGAAAGGAAGCTTACAGGTGGATAGATTATCTCAAAAAGTGCGGTCAGAAGGTTTGGCAGGTCCTGCCTCTGGGACAGACCGGCTTCGGCGACAGCCCCTATCAGAGCTTTTCCTCCTTCGCCGGAAATCCCTACTTTATAGATCCGGACACATTAAAGGAAGAGGGACTTCTCAAAAGCGCAGACTTAAAGAATATCAAGTGGTGCAGTGACGAAACAAGGGTGGATTACAGCACACTTTATAATGAGAGATTTAAGCTTCTGAGAAAAGCTTTTTCCAATTTTAAAGACACAGAAGCTCTGGAAGCTTTTAAAAAAGAAAACAAGTGGGTAAATGACTATGCCCTCTTTATGGCTTTGAAGGATGCCAACAACGGCGCCCCCTGGTATATGTGGAAAAAGGGCCTTAAAAAGAGAAATTCCGCCGCACTTAAAAAGGCGAGGGAAGAGCTTTGCGAGGATATAGATTTCTATACATTTATACAGTATCAGTTCTTTAAGGAGTGGAAAGCCTTAAAGGAATATGCCACTTCAAAGGGCATCAAAATACTGGGCGATCTTCCAATCTATGCGGCTATGGATTCCTGCGACGTGTGGAAGGACCCCAAGCAGTTTTATCTCGACGAGGAGCTTTGCCCCATAGAAGTTGCGGGAGTTCCGCCCGACGGCTTCACCGAGGACGGTCAGCTCTGGGGAAATCCCCTCTACCGCTGGGACGTAATGGAGAAGAACCGCTTCAAGTGGTGGAAGGAAAGACTTTCCTCCGCTTTCAGCCTCTTTGATATAATAAGGATAGACCACTTCCGAGGTCTGGAGAGCTACTACGCAGTTCCCTACGGCGACGAAACAGCCAGAAACGGCAGGTGGCGCAAGGGTCCCGACAAGGCTTTTGTCAGCTTCTTAAAGGAAAACTTCAAGGATAAGGAGATAATCGCCGAGGACCTTGGCTACCTTACAGAAGAAGTTCACGAGCTTCTCTCTTTCAGCGGTTTCCCCGGAATGAAGGTAATGCACTTTGCCTTTGACGGAAGTATGGATAACCTTTACCTTCCCCATAATTACGAGAAAAACTGCGTGGTCTATACAGGCACCCACGACAACGATACCACAATAGGCTGGCTTCATACAGCTTATGAGTATCAGGTGGAAAATGCGGAAAAATATCTCCATGCAGAGGATACCACCTACGAGGAATTTGCAGAAAAAATGATGGAAGCGGCTTTGGAAAGCTGTGCCGACTTAGCCGTCATCCCCATGCAGGATTACCTCCTTCTGGGCAGCGAGGCAAGGATAAATACCCCCTCCACCAATAAGGGCAACTGGATGTGGAGAATGGAAAAGGACTACGATAAAAAGGCTCCCTGCAAAAAGATAGCAGCTCTTACAAAGAAATATAAGAGGTAGCTCCTACCTTTAGTGACAAGTTAAGAGAGCTTCTATGGTATATACTCTTAAATATGCCTAAAGAATTGTAAAACGAATACATATGTACTATAATTTAATAATAAAGATAAAACGGATAAGTATAAAAGGAGGCTATTAAAATGGTTACAGAAGCTTTGGAAAATTATAATGAACTGCCTCAATATTTATTTCATCAGGGAACAAACTATAACTCCTATGAGCTTATGGGATGTAATATAAAAGATGATAAGATCTCTTTCAGAGTGTGGGCTCCCAATGCCGACAAGGTGTCACTGGTGGGCGACCTTTTCTCATGGGAAGAGGGAATAGCTTTAAAGAGAGTTACCGAAAGAGGGATCTGGGAGCTTATTCTGGACTTTAAGCCGGAGATGATCGGTTCCTTTTATAAGTACAGGATAGAAAATAACGGAAGGGTATTTATGAAGGCTGACCCCTATGCCTACATGAATGAAACTCTGGGAAAGACAGCTTCCGTTATCTACGATATAAACGGCTTCAAGTGGGGAGACAATGAGTGGTTCAAGCAGAGAAAGAAGTTCTTCTCCTCAAGGACAAAGAAGAAGCATTTCTATCCCAGCCCTATGAATATATATGAGGTGCATCTGGGCTCTTGGAGAACTAAAAACTCCGAAAGCACAGAAAACGGCGAAAATTATCTTTCCTATAAGGAAATAGTCGAAGAACTTATACCATATGTAAAACAAATGGGCTATACACACGTTGAATTGATGCCCGTTGCGGAGCATCCCTTCGACGGCTCGTGGGGCTATCAGGTCACAGGCTACTACTCTCCCACCTCAAGATTCGGAGAGCCAAAGGACTTTATGTACTTTGTGGATGAACTGCACAAGGCAGGAATAGGCGTTATCTTAGACTGGGTGCCTGCACACTTCCCAAAGGATGCACACGGTCTATATGAATTTGACGGTTCACCCCTTTATGAATATCAGGGGGACGACCGCAAGGAGCATAAGAGCTGGGGCACAAGATGCTTTGACGTGGGAAGAGAAGAGATACAGTCCTTCCTCATTTCAAATGCAAATTTCTGGCTGGATATGTACCACGCAGACGGCTTAAGGATCGACGCCGTAGCTTCCATGCTTTACTTAGACTATGACAGAGCCCCCGGAGAATGGGTAGCCAATTCCGAGGGAAACAACAAGAATAAGGAAGCGATAGCTTTCTTCCAGAAATTAAATACCGAGGTTTTCAAAGAGCACCCCGATGTGCTTATGATAGCTGAGGAATCCACCGACTGGTCCATGGTGACAAAGCCTGTTTCAGTGGGCGGTTTAGGCTTTAACTTCAAATGGAATATGGGCTGGGCAAATGATATGTTTGAATATGTGAGCGTTGACCCCATTTTCAGAAAATATCACCACAGCAAGCTCACCTTCCCCATGATGTATATGTACAGCGAAAACTATGTGCTTCCCGTCAGCCATGACGAGGTGGTACACGGCAAAAAATCACTTGTAGACAAGATGTTCGGACCCTATGAGGAGAAATTCGGCGGAGACAGAGTTTTCATGGCTTACATGATGACACTTCCCGGCAAGAAATTGAACTTCATGGGAAATGAATTTGCACAGTTCAGAGAGTGGGATTATCAGAACAGCCTTGAATGGTTCATGCTCAATTATCCCAAGCACTCGGAATTTAAGCACTATGTTGCCGAATTAAATAACTTTTATCTTGAGCACAGGGAATTGTGGGAAATCGACGACGGCTGGGACGGTTTCAGGTGGGTAGACCCCGACGACAGCGAAAATAACACACTTTCCTATGTGAGAACGGATTCAAAGGGACATGAACTGTATGTTGTCCTCAATTTCTCCCCCGTGGAAAGAAATTATCACCTCAAGGTGGATAAGAGGGGAAGCTATAAGGAGGTATTCACTTCTGATCTCTATGAATTCGGCGGAAATAACAGGGTAAATCCCGAACCTGTAAAATCCAGAAAGGAAAAGGACGGCAACTTTATAGATCTTTTGCTCCCCGGCTTCGGAGCAGTAATTTTCCAGAAACAATAAATATTTCCAATTGACTTTAAAAGCGCAGGAGGAGGTTCATTATGTTCACCAAAAAAGAATGTGTAGTAATGCTTTTAGCAGGAGGAAGAGGTTCAAGACTTCTTACTCTTACAGAGAAAATAGCCAAGCCTGTTGTATCTTTCGGCGGAAAGTACAGCATCATTGACTTCGGTATGTCCAACTGTGTAAATTCCGGAATGTATACAGTGGGCGTTTTGACACAGTATCAGCCCCTCATTTTAAATGAGTACATAGGAAACGGACAGCCCTGGGACCTTGACCGTATAAACGGCGGTGTCACAGTGCTTCCCCCCTATCAGAAGAGCGAATCCGCAGACTGGTATTCCGGCACAGCAAACGCCATCTATCAGAACATGGAATTTATCAACAGATATGACCCCGATTATGTTGTAGTTCTCTCCGGCGACCATATCTACAAGATGGATTACTCCAAGATGCTGGATTTCCACAAGGCAAATAATTCCGACTGCACAATAGCTGTAATAGATGTTCCCATCGAGGAAGCAAGCCGTTTCGGAATAATGAATACCGACTCCGAAAACAAGATCACAGCTTTTGAAGAAAAGCCCAAGCACCCCAAGTCCACAAAGGCTTCCATGGGCATTTACATCTTCAACAAGGCACTTTTGGAAAAGTACCTCGAAGAGGACGACAAGAATGAAAATTCCGACAACGACTTCGGAAAGAACGTAATTCCCCAGATGCTGGCAGACGGAAGAAGAATGTTTGCCTATACATTTGAAGGCTACTGGAAGGACGTAGGAACTATTCCCTCCCTCTGGCAGGCAAATATGGACCTCTTAGGCGAGATACCCAAGTTTGACTTAGGCGATCCCGACTGGAAGATCCGTTCCCGCTCCGACGGAGCACCTCCTCACTTCATAGGCGATGATGCCAAGATAGTAAATTCCCTTATCACAGAGGGCTGTGACATCGACGGCTTAGTCGAAAACTCCGTGCTTTCCTCCAACGTTACCATCGGCAAGGGCGCAATCGTAAAAGACAGCGTTATCATGTCCGGCGTAACCATCGAAGAGGGCGCAGTGGTAAAATACTCCATCGTAGATAAGAATACAGTTATCGGCAGGGACGCCATTGTGGGCAAGGAAAAGGAAAGCGAAGAGATCGCACTTGTCACAAAAGACGGCATCCAGTATGTAGGAATGTAGGAGGGGGGCAAAGGATATGTCAACAGTTGCTATATTATTTTCAAATCTTCACGATCAGAGCATTCCCGAATTAACAACCAACCGCTCCGCAGAGGCTATTCCCTTTGCAGGAAGATATCGTCTGGTGGACTTTGCTCTGTCCAACTTAGTTAATTCCAATATTTATAATGTAAATCTTCTCACAAGATATAATTACCGCTCCATCATGGAACATATCGGCTCCGGAAAGGAATGGGATTTAGCCAGATCCTCCGGCGGTATCAAGCTTCTTCCTCCCTTTATGAGAGCTAATCCTCTTGGCGAAAATCTCTATACCAACAGATTAGAGGCTATCAAGAGCATAAGAGAAACTGTAAACAGCTTCACAGAGGATTATGTCATCATCGCAGACAGCAACATCGTATGCAATATAGACATAAACGAAATACTCAATTTCCACAAAGCTTCCAAGGCTGATATGACAGCTGTGGTAAAGTCCTTCAATATGACAAAGGAAAACTACCGTGAAAGAGTTGAGATAGTGCCCGACGCAGAGGGAAATATCTCCGATATCAAGAGGACCTCCCCCGACTACGAGGGCGAGTGCAAGATATACATGAACGTGGCAGTTTTCAACAGACTTTACTTCCAGAATGTTATAAATGACGCCGCCGCCCACAACTACCACTCCATGACCTTCGATGTAATAAGAAGAAACATGAAGAGCAGTAACTACAAGGTTTACGAGTGCAAGTCCTATATGGCTGCTATCGAGACTATGGGCGAATACTATCAGGCTTCTATGGATATGATCTACAAGCCCGAGGTGAGAAACGAAGTATTCAAGAACCGCTTAAGACCTGTTATCACAAGAATAGGCAACTCCGTGCCCACATACTACGGCGACAGCTCCAAGATAAAGAATTCCTTCATCGCAGACGGCTGTAAGATCTACGGAACAGTTGAAAATTCCATCATCTTCAGAGGAGTTAAGGTGGGCAAGGGCGCAGTTGTAAAGAATTCCGTATTATTTAAAAATACCGTTGTAGGCGAAAATGCCTTCCTCAACTGCTGTATTTCCGATATGAATACAGTTATCGGAGATTCCAGAATTTTATCCGGCTGTGAGGTAAGACCTTACTATATCGCCAAAAATGCCAGACTTTAGGAGGCAGCTTAAATGAAAATTTTAATAGTGGGAGCTGAAGGCGTTCCCTTCTCCTCATCGGGAGGACTGGGCGACGTAATGGGCTCTCTTCCTGCGGCAGTTAAAAAGGCCATGGGAGAAAATGACGATATCAGAGTTGTTCTTCCTTTGCATATGAGCACAAAGGAAAAGTTTATGGATAAGCTCACCTTCGTGAAGGCTGTGAATGTAAAGCTCTCATGGAGAAATCAGTATTGCGGCATCTATGAGCTTCTTCACAACGGCGTGACCTATTATTTCATAGACAACGAATACTACTTCAAGCGCAAGGAGCTTTACGGCAACTTTGACGACGCAGAAAAATATGCCTTCTTCTGCAAGGCAATATTAGAGCTTATGAAGGCTGTGGACTACTATCCCGATCTTCTCCATGCCAACGACTGGCACACAGCTTTATCGGTAGTATACTTAAAGTGCGTATATAATAAGTTTCCTGAGTACAGGGACATCAAGGCGCTCTACACCATCCACAATATCGACTATCAGGGAATATACGATTTCAGCTTGGTGCAGGATATTTTCGATTTAGGCGATGTGGACAGGGCAGTTTTGGAGTATGACGGCAATATCAACCTCACAAAGGCGGCTATCGTCTGTGCAGACAAGGTTTCCACCGTCAGCGAAAGATATTCAAGGGAGATACTCTACGAATTCTTCTCCAAGAGCCTTTACCATATTTTGCAGAGGTATTCCTACAAGCTCTGCGGCATAGTAAACGGCATAGATACCGACTACTACAACCCCGGCAGAGATAAATCCATAAAGGCAAAGTACGATACCAGAAGACTTAAGGGAAAGACCGAGTGCAAGGTGGCCTTCCAGAAGGAAATGGGCTTAGAGCCCGATGAGGATATTCCCATCATCGCAGTTATTTCCCGACTGGCTTCCCACAAGGGCTTAGACCTTATCAAGTGCGTATTTGACGAAATTGCAGATATGGATGTCCAGTTTGTACTTCTGGGAAAGGGCGAGGCTGAGTACGAATACTTCTTCAGAAATGAAATGTATAAGAACCGCCCCAATGTCAAAATTATACTGGACTACGACAAGGAGCTTTCCAAGAAAATTTACTCGGCAGCCGATATATTCCTGATGCCCTCCAAGAGCGAGCCCTGCGGTTTAGCTCAGATGATAGCATCCAGATACGGAGCTGTACCCTTAGTTCGTGAGGTGGGCGGTCTGGCAGATACCATCAAGCCCTACAACCCCATGGACCCCGAGACAAACGGCTTCTCCTTTAAAAATTACAACGCACACGATATGCTCAATACCATCAGGTTCGCTCTTTCCATCTACGAAAGACCTTCCGAGTGGAAAAAGCTTGTCAAGACCTGCATGAAGAAGGATTTCTCATGGGGCAAGTCGGCTAAGAAATACATTGAGCTTTATAATGAAATAATAACTGAATAATATTATAGCAGGGGGTACTCCTTTGGTGGAGAACCCCTTTTGCAAAGCAAGCGGAGGACAAATGGAAACATATAATGCAGCAAAGGTCAAAAAGACCATAGAAGAAAAGCTTTCCGGCTATTTCGGCGTAACATATCAGGAGGCAACAGAAAGACAGATATACGATGCCACTGTTATGACAGTAAGAGATATCTTAAGCGCAAAAAGAACAGAGTGGAGAAGCAGGGTAAAAAAGCAGTCAGCTAAGAAGATATACTATTTCAGCATGGAATTCTTAGTGGGTGCATCCTTAAAGAATAATCTCCACAATTTAGGACTCATGGAGGAGTATACCGAAGCCCTCAAAGAAATGGGAACAGATATAAATGATCTCTATGCGACAGAGCCCGATCCCGGACTTGGAAACGGAGGCCTGGGACGCCTTGCATCCTGCTTCATGGATTCCATGACAACAGAGGAATACCCCACCTACGGTTATTCCATCTGCTACGAGTACGGACTTTTCAAGCAGAAGATAATAAACGGTCAGCAGATAGAACTGCCCGACGACTGGATGGATAAGGGCAAGTGCTGGCTGGTTCCCCGCTCCGATATAAGCTACATGGTAAATTTCGGCGGAAAGATAATCGAGGAGTGGAAGGACGGCAGGAACCAC
>SAMEA104404106__coassemble_435_pt1 | contig 44002 bp, 40 predicted proteins | sample SAMEA104404106__metabat2_low_PE_047 | metagenome-assembled genome bin SAMEA104404106 (sample SAMEA104404106) | Balaenoptera acutorostrata | reverse complement strand
AGAGAGTTAAATATAAAGATCGCAAAGCTGGCCGAAAAGCTGGGCAAGCCCTTAGTTGCAACAGGCGACGTCCATTTCTTAAATCCCGAGGACTCTGTTTTCAGAGCTATCTTAATGGCGGGTATGGGCTTCTCTGATGCGGACAAACAGCCTCCCCTTTACTTAAAGACAACAGACGAAATGCTTGAGGAATTTTCCTACTTAGGCAAGGAAAAGGCCTACGAAGCTGTTATAAAGAACCCCAATATGTTCGCCGATATGTGCGAGGAAGGAATACTCCCCATTCCCGAAGGAACCTTCCCGCCCTCCATCCCCGGCTCCGACGATGAATTGCAGAGGATTTGCTGGGAGAGAGTAAAGAGAATTTACGGCGATCCTTTGCCCGAACTGGTAGAAGCAAGACTTGCAAAGGAGCTTGACTCCATCATCAAAAACGGCTTCTCCATCATGTATATCACAGCGCAGAAGCTGGTAGCAGAATCTGAGCGCCTGGGCTACTTGGTAGGCTCCAGAGGTTCTGTCGGCTCTTCATTTGCCGCTACCATGTCAGGTATTTCCGAAGTTAACCCCCTGCCCCCTCACTATGTCTGCCCCAAGTGCAAAAAGAGCATCTTCTTCACACACGGCGAGTACGGCTCCGGCTTCGATATGCCGGCTAAGGACTGCCCCGACTGCGGAACTCCCATGATAAGAGACGGACACGATATCCCCTTCGAAACCTTCTTAGGCTTCAACGGAGACAAACAGCCTGATATCGACCTCAACTTCTCAGGCGAGGTTCAGACAAAGATACACAAGTACACAGAAGAATTGTTCGGTGCAAAGAACGTATACAAGGCCGGAACTATCTCCACAGTTGCGGAAAAGACAGCCTTCGGCTACGTTAAAAAGTACCTTGACGAAAGAGGCATCACAGTTTCAAAGGCAGAGGAAGAGAGACTTGCAAAGGGCTGTTCCGATGTAAAGAAAACCACAGGTCAGCACCCCGGCGGCATGGTAGTTATCCCCAGAGGAAGAGACGTTACAGACTTTACGGCTGTGCAGTACCCTGCGGATAAATCCGACGGCGGCATGATGACCACACACTTTGACTTCCACGCCCTCCACGATACAATTTTAAAGCTTGACGAATTAGGACACGATGTTCCCACAATGTATTCCCACCTTGAGAAGAGAACAGGTCTTAAGATGGACCAGATACCCCCGTGGGACAAGGATGTAATCACCCTCTTCACCTCCCCCGAAAAGCTGGGAGTTACCGAAGAGGAAATAGACTGCAACACAGGCACACTGGCGCTTCCCGAAATGGGCACATCCTTCGTTCGCCAGATGCTGAAGGAGGCACAGCCCCAGTGCTTCTCCGACCTTCTCCAGATATCCGGACTTTCCCACGGCACAGACGTTTGGCTGGGAAATGCTCAGGAGCTTATCGCACAGAAGATATGCACCATCGGTGAGGTTATAGGAACTCGTGACTCCATCATGGTTTACCTCATCCACCACGGACTTGAAAAGGGACTTGCCTTCAAGATAATGGAGTTCACCCGAAAGGGCAAGGCCCCCCAGAAGTTTACACCCGAGATAATCCAGAATATGCTTGACCACGATGTTCCCCAGTGGTACATAGACAGCTGTTTAAAAATTAAGTATATGTTCCCTAAGGCCCATGCCGCAGCCTATGTAATTTCCGCTGTAAAATTAGGCTGGTTCAAGATACACTATCCTCTGGAATTTTACGCAACCTACTTTACAGTGCGCCCCGACGACATAGAGGCAGAAACCATAATGATGGGCAAAAAAGCTGTGGAGGACAGGCTCTCGGAATTGAAGTCCATGGGAAATGACCGCTCGGCCAAGGACAACTCCATCATGGATATGCTTATGATAATCCACGAGATGATGGCACGAGGCTTCGGCTTCCTGCCTGTGGATATCAGGAAGTCCACCGCCAATACCTACGAGATAGAGGGCGACAAGCTCCGTCTCCCCTTCTCTGCACTTAAGGGTGTAGGCTCCGCCGCCGCAGACGGACTTTACGAGGTGGCAAAGGACGGCAACTTCCTCTCCATCGAGGAATTTGCATCAAAATCAGGCGCATCAAAGACAGTTATAGAGGCTTTGAAGGATTTGGGAGCCTTCGGCGACCTTCCCGAAACAAGCCAGATAACACTTTTCTAAAATCAAAAATTTTAAGAGCATGACGCAGAATCAAGGAGTGAGCTGTATGAATAAAAAAGCATATTTCGATCTTCACTGTGACACACTTACACGCCATTACGAGAAGGAAAACCTTCTTAAAAACACACTTGACTTAGATGATGATATCATAGGGCTTTCAAGACTTCCCAAGTCCCGACTTTTCGGTCAGTTCTTCGCAATATTTGTCCCCGATAAATATAGAGGAGCAGATGCGATAGAATTTTTCAATAACAATGCCGACAGCTTCATAAGACAGTGCAAAGCTTATGAAAACGTAGTTGACCGATGCAGAAATTACGAGGACATTGTTTCTGCATGGGAAAAGGGCAAGGGAGCTGCCTGCCTTTCCATAGAGGGCGGAGCGGCTTTCGGCGGAAAGCTTGAAAATGTTGAAAAGGCAAGGGAAAAAGGCGTCTGCGCCTGCACCCTCACATGGAATGGAGAAAATGAGCTTGGCTCCGGAAACGATACACAGCTCGGACTTAAGCCCTTCGGCAAAGATTGCATCAGAGAGCTTGAGAGAAACAACATAATAGTTGACGTTTCCCACTTAAATGACCCCGGCTTCTACGATGTTTTAAGGGTTGCTCAAAGACCTATCATCGCCACACACTCCAATTCCAGAAAGATCTGCGGACATTTCAGAAACCTCAAGGACGATCAGATAAAAGAGATCATCGACATGAAGGGCATCATAGGCCTCAACTACTGCGTATACTTCTTAAATGACGACGGCGACAAGGCGACCTTGGAGGACCTTTACCGCCATGCAGAGCATATGCTGGAATTAGGCTGTGAGGATGTTTTAGCTTTGGGCTCTGACTTTGACGGATGCAGAGTTTTTGAGGACTTAAATTCCCTGCAAAAATCCTTCGACTTAGGTGATTTCTTCTTAAAGAAGGGCTTTTCTGAGGAGATAGTTGAAAAGATCATGTATAAAAATGCCCTCAATTTCTTTAAGGAACATTTTAAGAATGGAATATAAAAAGATAGTTGAAGGGACCTTCCTTTCCCGACCAAACCGCTTTATAGCAAAGGTGATAATCGACGGACAGGAAGAGACAGTTCATGTAAAAAATACAGGCAGATGCAAAGAGCTTTTAGTCCCAAACTGCAAGGTATTTTTGGAGGACTGCCGGGATAACCCCACCCGAAAGACAAAATTTGACCTCATAGCCGTTTTAAAGGGCGACAAGCTAATCAACATGGACAGCCAGTCACCCAACAAGGCGGCAAAGGAATTTCTTGAAACAAGGTTTTTTCATGGAAAAGATGCCTATGTAAGACCTGAATACACCTACAAAAACTCAAGGATAGACTTTTACTGTGAATGCGAGGGTGAAAAATACCTGATCGAAGTAAAGGGCGTCACCTTGGAAGAGAAGGGAAAAACATACTTTCCCGACGCACCCACAGAAAGAGGCATAAAGCACCTTGAAGAATTGTCGGGGGCAATAGATGAGGGCTACAAGTGCGGAATACTCTTCGTCATTCAGATGGCAGATGTAATTTCCTTTGCACCCAATGAAATAACCCACCCACAGTTTAAGGAAGCGCTCATAAAAGCTAAAAATAAGGGCGTAGTTCCAATGGCTTATTCCTGCATCGTGACACCATCTACAATGGTTATTGACAAAGAAGTTCCCATAATTTTATAAAAAGAAAAAGACCGGTGTGATTTTCCACATCGGTCTTATATTTTGGTTGAAAAGTCTTTACAAAACTGCGATTGCCGCAATTACGGTGATAATTGAAACTGCGTCCTTGATGATTTCTACAACCATAGGTGAGGTGTCCTTATCTTTAAAGATAATGTCAACGATAGAATCTGACACCACGAACACGGCGAAGATCAGAAATAATAATCCCACCTGCTTCCATGTGCTTATCCAGCCAAGGAAGTAAAATATTACGCATACTATACTTAAAACAACTGTGGCTATGCCTGTGCTTTTAATATTCTTTTTCATTACTTGTAAAACCTCGGTACTCTTTTGCTTATGCCTGTGAGAATTTCGTATGTGATAGTGCCTGCACTTTCGGCTAAGTCCTCCAAAGGAGCATTGGGACCGAAAATCGTGACCTCATCGCCGATTTTAACATCGGGCACGTCCGTCACATCTATCATAGAGATATCCATGCAGATATTGCCTATCTGAGGCACCTTTTTTCCGTTTACGAAAACTGACATTTTAGAGGAAGCAGAGCGCAGAAGCCCGTCTGCATAGCCTATGGAAACTGTGGCAGTAGATGTATCAGTCTGACAGGTAAATTTCCTTCCGTAGCCCACGGTATCGCCCTTTTTGAGGTGCTTTATCTGGGTTATCTTAGCTTTTAAAGTCATAACAGGCTTTAAGGAAAGCACATTTTCCATGTCTGGGAAATTTAAGCCGTAGAGTATTATGCCTGCCCTTGCACAGTCAAAGTGAGCTTCGGGGTAATATTCTATTCCGGCGCTGTTGGCTAAATGTCGCTTTAAATTTATGCCCCTTTTGGAAAGCTCCTCGGTGACAGAAGCAAAAAGCTCTGTCTGCTTTAAGGTAAATTCTCTTCCGTCGGGCATATCCGCTACACAAAGATGGCTGAATATACCTTCCACATCAAATTTATTTAAGGCTATTATCTTTTCGATTTCCTCGCAGGCCTTTTCCTTTTCAGAAGCTGTGATGCCGTGGCGGCTCATGCCTGTATCTAACTTGATATGGGCTTTTATTTTGCCATCGGGTATAAACTCGGCGTAAGCTTTTGCATTTTCTAAAGAGGGAAGGGAAACTGTTATGTCATTTTTTAAAATTTCCGGCATGAAAGCAGGAGGCACAGCTCCCAGGATAAGTATTTCGCCCTTTATACCGGCTTCTCTTAATTCCACAGCTTCGCCGCCTGTTGCAACGCAGAAGCCGTCACAGCCAACTTCCGAGAGTGCTTTTGCACACTCTATACTTCCGTGGCCGTAGGCGTCAGCTTTTATTACAGCATAGGTGGGACAGGCCGCCTTCTTTTTTATCTTTATGTAGTTTTCCTTCAAGGCTTCAAGGTCTATTTCCGCAAAGCATCTTTCACGATCTAAATTCAAAACACTGCCCCCTATAAAACACATAATAGAAGTATATAACAAATCCTGAATTTATGCCACAAAAAACTTCTTAATTTCTCACAGTTTTTGCATCTCTATATTGGCAGTAATGCCAACATAATGCGCTTTTGATGTTGAATTTATCTAATCTTTGTGATAAACTTGTTCTGTTAAACATAAAATAGGTAAGTGTAATTATTTTTAAGGAGAAAACATCTTGAAAAAGCTTAATACTTTGGTAATTTTCGGAGGTGCCTCCAATGAATACGAGGTTTCCCTGCGAAGTGTAATTACAATTTTAGAGAATATTGACAGGGAAAAGTATGAACCTGTCCTTGTTGGAATTACCAAGGACGGCAGATGGTACCTCTGCGAGGAAGACTTTGCTTCCATAAAGAACAACACATGGCAGGAAAAGGCCAAGAGAGCCTTTCTCACACCTGACAGATGCGACAGAGGACTCATTGTTTTAGACGATAACTCACGATTCATCCCCATAGATGTGGCATTTTTAGCCTGCCACGGACAGAACTGCGAGGACGGAGCTTTACAGGGACTTATGAAGCTTGCTAAGATACCCTGCATCGGCGCAGGAGTTTCTTCCTCCGCTGTATGCTTCGACAAGGAATTTACACACATTGTAGCCGAGAGAGCCTTCGTTCCCATGGCTAAGTGGATAAAGGTGGATTCCTCCATGAACTACGACGATATCCTCACAGACTTAAAGTTCAATTTAGGCTTCCCCGCATTCATCAAGCCTGCAAATTCCGGCTCTTCTGTGGGAACCTCCCCCATCATGTGCGAAGAGGACTTAAAGCCCGCTCTGGAAAATGCCTTCAAGCACGACAATAAAGCCATCATCGAAGAGCACATCAAGGGACACGAGGTAGAATGTGCAGTGATGGGCAACGGAAGCGACATCAAGGCCTACGAAACAGGCGAGATAGTATCCGAGACAGGCTTCTATGACTACGATGCAAAGTATAAAAACGACACTGCAAAGCTTCTCATGCCTGCCAATATCTCCCCCAGGCTTCAGGACAAGGTAAAGGATCTGGCAGAAAAGGCATACAAGGCTTTGGGCTGCAGAGGTTATGCAAGAGTTGACTTCTTCGTAACAGACTATGACGAGGTTATCTTCAATGAGATAAACACCCTCCCCGGATTTACTTCCATCAGTATGTGGCCTCAGATGATGTGCCGCTCCGGCTACGATATGAAGAGCCTTATCACAAAGCTTTTAGAATTGGCTATGGAGGACTAAGATGACAGAAAATCTCACACCCTTCAAAAAGGATGCAGTTATAACTATAAAGGGCATACAGAAGGTGGACGGCGACGAAGATGTCATAGAGCTTATGACAACAGGAAAGTACGTTCTTAAAAACAAGAAATTTTACATAAGCTACACAGAATCCGAGACAACAGGCTTCAAGGATTCAGACACCCTTTTAAAGATAGACGGGGACAAGTCGGTAACACTGATAAGGACCGGCAAAACTTCCTCCCACTTAGTCATCGAAAAGGGCAAGCGCCACCAGTGCCAGTACGACACCGGATACGGAATGTTCATGGTGGGCATTTCCGGCGACAAGATAATCACAGAACTTAATGAGGAGGGCGGCAGACTGGAGTTTTCCTATTCCATGGATATAAACTCAGCCCTCACATCTGAAAACAGAGTTATAATAACAATAAAGGAGAGTAATACAAATGTTAGACAGTAAAAGAGGACCTGTGGGTAACGCTCTTATTGAGATCAAGGAGCTTATCTCCAAGGCAATTGCCAAGGCACAGGCAGAAGGTCTTTTACCTGCAGAAGCAGAAATCCCCGAATTCACAGTAGAGGTTCCTGCAGATCCTTCTCACGGCGACTTCGCTACAAACGCAGCTATGGTTTCCGCAAGAGCTTTCAGAAAGGCTCCCCGCATGATCGCAGATGCTGTCATTTCTTCTCTTGATTTAGAGGGAAGCAATTTTGAGAAGGCAGAAGTAGCAGGCCCCGGATTCATCAATTTCTACGCAAGAAACACATGGTTTGCTTCCGTAGTTGAAGAAGTTTTGGAAAAGAACAAGAGATACGGCAGAACAAGCTACGGCAACAATGAAAAGGTTAACATCGAATTCGTTTCCGCCAACCCCACAGGACCCATGCACATGGGAAATGCAAGAGGCGGTGCTATCGGTGACTCCTTAGCTTCTGCATTTGACTGGGCAGGCTATGATGTAGTGAGAGAATTCTACATCAATGACGCAGGCAACCAGATCGACAAATTCGGAAAGTCACTCTCCGCAAGATATCTCCAGCACTACAAGGGCGAAGAGGAGATCCCCTTCCCCGAGGACGGCTACCACGGCCATGACATCGTTGAAAGAGCAGAGGAATACATCTCCATCAACGGCGACAAGCTTTTAGAAGTTTCCGAGGAAGAGAGAAAGCAGGCTCTTATCAACTACGCACTTCCCAAGAACATCGCAAAGATGAAGACAGACCTTGAGAAGTACAGAATCTACTACGATGTATGGTTCCACGAAAGCTCCTTACACGAAAGCGGCGCTGTAAAGGATGTTATCAACAAGATGACAGAAAAGGGCGCAACCTACGAAAAGGACGGCGCTCTCTGGTACAAGGCTACCGATTACGGCGAGGAAAAGGACGAGGTGCTCATCCGTCAGAACGGCACACCTACATACTTCGCAGCTGATATCGCTTACCACGCAAACAAGATGGCTGTAAGAGAATTTACAAAGTGCATCAACGTATGGGGCGCTGACCACCACGGCCACGTCGCAAGACTTAAGGGCGCACTTACAGCTTTAGGCTTAAACGGAGACAGCTTAGATGTTGTTCTCATGCAGCTTGTAAAGCTCACAAGAAACGGCGAATTAGTTAAGATGAGCAAGAGAACAGGCAACGCCATCGCTTTAACAGACCTTCTTGACGAAGTTCCTATCGACGCAGCAAGATTCTTCTTCAATATGAGAGAGCCCGGCTCCTCCTTGGACTTTGACCTTGACTTAGCAGTAGAAGAATCCTCCAAGAACCCTGTTTACTATGTTCAGTACGCTCACGCAAGAATCTGCTCCATCATCAAGAACCTTGAAGCAGAGGGCACAAAGATGAGAAAGGCAACAGAAGAAGAGCTCTGCCTCCTTTCCGATCCCGCCGAGCTTGAGCTTATCCGCTCCTTAGCAGCATTCCCCGAGGAGATCATCAAGTCCGCTTTAGCATACGACCCTGCAAGACTTACTCACTATGCTATCGACTTGGCTACACGCTTCCACAAGTTCTACAACAACTGCCGTGTAAGATGCGAGGACGAATCCCTCATGCAGGCAAGACTCAACCTTTGCGCCGGAGCAAAGCAGGTCATCTTCAACGTGCTCACCATGTTAAAGATCGACGTTCCCGAGTCCATGTAACAAGAAATCAGAATACTTTTAGGGGAAGGCTTGTCCTTCCCCTTTCATGTTTAGGGAGGCACCCATGAAAAAATCTTCCGCAAGAAATCTCTGCCGCATAAGTCTCACGGCGGCCATCTATTTTTGTCTTTCCGTGGCATTTGCGCCCATATCATTCGGTTCGGTGCAGATGAGAGTATCAGAAGCCCTCACCATTCTGCCTGCAATGTCCCCTATGGGCATTTGGGGAGTAACATTAGGCTGTTTGATATCCAATCTCTACGGGGCTTTTACAGGCGCTAACATACTGGGCATACTGGATGTTATATTCGGCACAACGGCTACTTTTTTAGCAGCTTTGCTTTCATATTTTCTTAGGAAAGTCATGATCTTCAAGATGCCGGTATTTTCCGCCCTTCCCCCCATAATAATAAATGCCGTAGTCATAGGCGCAGAATTATCCTATGTGACATCGGGGAGCTTATTTTCGCCTGCATTTTTCATCTTTGCCCTTCAGGTGGGCGCAGGTCAGATCATCCCCTGCCTCATTTTCGGACTTTTCCTCTTCAAGATGCTCAAAAGGAGCAATATAGAAATTTAATAAAAAAAGAAATCCGCCGGAGCCTTAAAAGCCCTGACGGATTTTTTTATTAAAGGATAGATCTTATCTGAGTGTATTGGAATTATTTAATACCATTGTGGAATAGAGGAAGAGGAAATCCGCATCGCTCAAATCCACAAACTTGTCGAGGATATCGGGGCTAATATATCTTGTATCAACTACTGTGATCTGAGAATATCCGCCCAGAAGAAGGGGTGATATAGAAGAACCGAAGGAATCTCTGAAAATAACCAGCTTTTTATCGGAAGCTGCCTTTTCGTTTTCCATCTTCACAAGGGAGAGAGGTCCGCCCAGGAATATCTCATAGGGGTCCTTGCCCTCTGCCTTTTCCAAAGAGTAAACGGGCATTTCCCTGTTGTTCTGATAGTCAAATACCTTTGCATTTTCCAAAGTTTCGTTGGTGAGGTATTTTAACTCCTCGCCCTTGTGAGGAAGTGCAGACTGTCCCTTGTATACGCCGTAAAATTCGGTGGGAAGTGTGATCTCCTCGTACTTTGCCTGCAAGGTAACTCCCATTCCCTCTGCTAACTTTTCTGCTGCGGGGTCGATCTCCTCCTGTCTCCAGTGGGTATCTGTCTCGTAGTAATCATCTCTTTCCAGAAGGTCAAAGATGGGGATATAGCTTAAGAAATCGGCCTTTTCGGTCATTACCTCTTCAAACTTATTGTAGTCCATAGCGAGGTGACCGCTCTCCTCGGCCAAGAAGTAGTTCTTATCGGGGATGATAGAGAGATAAGCCTTCTTTCCGTCAGAAAGGTACTTATCCACAAGCTTCTTAAACTTATTTGCGGCACTTTCCAGTGAAGCTTCGTTCATGGGATACTCCACCTTGCTCAAAAAGCCCTCGTGGGAGTAGATGCCGTTGTTATCCTGCTTTAAGAAGATGTTTTCCGCTGTAACTGCCTTCAAGGTTCTGAAATTGTCTCTGAAGGGGAAAGCATCCAAGCTGTACTTTTCAAATTCGGACATGAATTTGCCGTTTAATATCCTCTCAAAAGTCACCTTGGGGAACTGTGCCAGAGGTCGTCTTTCGCTCTCTGAAAACTTCTCCTTGGGAAGGAAGAGGCAGAGGGCAAAAAGTATTAAAATCGCTGAGGCGAAGGAGATAACTACCGCCTTGTTTTTAGTTGTCTTATTCATTATTTAGCCCTCCTTTTAGAATCTGAAGTAGAGGAAGGGATTGAAGGAACCGTCTACTAAATAAGCGGTCATAACAAAGAGAAGCACAATGATTGTGACAGGCTCTAAGATATTCAAAACCTTCTCGTATTTAGGCTGTGCCTGAAGCTTTAAGAAGAAATTCTTAACAACAGGTGTTGCGCCTATACAGCTGATGATAAGTATTCCTGCAAAGCTCTTTAAAGTATAGAAGAACTCGTCGGAAACTAAGGGGATACCGCCCATGCCTATAAGACCGCCGAGGTCGGAAACTGCTCCCTCTAAGCCTGCCGCATTGAAGATAACAAAGCTTACAAGGGAAACTAAAACTATATAGATTCGGGAAATGATAATATGCTTCTTAAGTCTTTCCAAGAGCCAGAGCTTCTCGAAGATAAGGAGGACAGCGAAGAAAAGTCCCCAGATGATGAAGTTCCAGTCAGCTCCGTGCCAGAAGCCTGTGAGCATCCACACGACGAAGATATTGAAAAGCTGGCGTCCCTTGCCCTTCTTGTTTCCGCCTAAGGGGATGTAGACATAGTCTCTGAACCATGAGCCTAAAGACATATGCCATCTTCTCCAGAACTCGGTGACGTTCTTGGAAATGAAGGGGTAGTTGAAGTTTTCAAGGAAGTTAAAGCCCATTATCTTGCCTAAACCGATAGCCATATCGGAATAGCCGGAGAAGTCAAAGTAGATGTGAAGTGCAAAGGCAACCGCATAGAGCCAGTAGAAGGCAACGGACTTTTCACCGGAGAGGCGGAAGATATTTGTGATTTCGCCTAACTGGTTAGCTAAAAGTATCTTCTTGGCAAGACCAATTGTAAATCTTCTGATGCCCTCGGATGCCATAGCGATGGAATGTTCTCTTGTTTCCAGCTGCTTTGCGATGTCGGAATATCTTACGATAGGACCTGCAATAAGCTGGGGGAACATGGAGATGTATGCACCTAAGTTTATAAGGCTTCTCTGAGCCTTTTCGCCCCTATACACATCCACTGTGTAGGAAACTATCTGGAAGGTATAGAAGCTGATGCCTATGGGAAGAGCTATCTTTAAAAGGGGGATGCTCAGTCCCAGTGCCTTATTGAAATTGGAAATAAAGAAATCTGCGTACTTAAAGTAAACTAAAAAGGAAAGGCTTATTGCTATGGATATAAAAGTAAAAAGCTTTGCCTTTTTGGTTTCCCTGTATTTCTCTATGAGAAGTCCGAAAATGTAGCCTGAAATTACGGAAACTATCATGAGAATTACATATTTAGGCTCGCCCCACGCATAGAACACCAAGCTGGCAATAAGAAGCTCGAAGTTTCTCAGCTTTTTAGGGCAGAGGAAATAAAGTCCCAGTACGATGGGCATATAGTAGTACAAAAATGTGATGCTGGAAAATAACATATCTCTATCCTTTAAAAATGAGGGCAATCTCTTTTAAGACTGCCCCCTTACTTCTGAAAATTATTTCTTCGGTTTAATTAAGCTCCGATAGCTTCTTCAACTGCGATGGAAGCAGAAGGAATGTTCTTTGTGATCTGAGCCTTGTATGTGTCAACGATATCGCCTGCGCCGTATGTTACAACTACATAGTCGCCTACGTTAGCGATGAGGAGCTTTTCGGGAGCTCCGCAGAGCCACTGCTTAGAAAGAACGTTTTCCTTAACGGATGTAACGAAAGCTTCTGCAGCTGCTGCATCCTTGAGGTGAAGTGCAGAAGATGTGAACATGTTGCCGTTCATCATGTGCATTAAGTTAGCTGCCGCATCAACATTTTCTAAAGCTGCCTCGGGAACGGAGAGAATGTTCTCAACTACTGCTGCATCCTCTAAGGGGAATGCGCCTGCTGCGTTCTCAACGGGTGTTTCACCGAATCCGCCCATCATGGGGAATGCCTGCTCTTCGGGATATTCCTTGATGATCTCATTTAAAACTGCCTCTGCATTCTCAAATGCGGGAGCTTCGGGAGCTTCCTCGGAGGGAGCAGGTTCATTTCCGCAGGCAGCGAATGCCATGGACATTGTAAGTGCTAATAAAAGTGCTGTTAATTTCTTCATGTTGTTTTCTCCTGATTTTTAAAATTTTGATTTAGTTTTTCTTTAAGGCATAATTGCCGTCAGAATCAAATTGTAATGCGTAGAATTCCTCTTTTTCCCCGTCATAAAGTGAGAGGAAATAAGTTTCCTTTTCAAAGCCCACTTCCCAGTTTATGAGTGTTTCTTTTCCCAGAGGAACCTGTATCCCTTCGCCCAGAACTTCATTTGTCCCGGCATCCACGGATATTAAGCTTCCCTCGGAGGCTGTAAGCACTCCCTTTTCTTTGAGCTTAATTTTAAATTCTGCGCTTCTTGTGGGAATTTCCCTTGCCATAAGGACAGCGGCTTCTGCACCGCTTTCAAAGGAAGAGTATTTAAAGCTGTCTCCCACAAGCTGTCCCTCAAGGTAGATTCCGTAAGAGGGATCTAAAATATTGACTAAAAAAACGGAGCAAATAAGAATTGCAGCCAATGCAAAAGCAAAAGATGGCTTAAGTATGAAAGCCCGATCTTTTTTCTCTTCCAGCTCCATCACCTTGCATTTAAGCGCCGGCGTTGCATTAATGCTGCGGTAAGCGTCTGTTTCTTCTCGGCTGAACAATTCTTATTCCTCCTCTCCGAGTAATTCTTTTAAAGCTTCTCTTCCACGTTTCAGCCTCATTTTTACTGCGGAGGGAGAAATTTTAAGTATCTCGCCCACTTCCTCCACACTGAAGCCTTCCAGATAATGAAGGACCACAGCGCTTCGGACTTTGTCGGGGAGCATTTCCAGCTTTTCTTTCAAGCTTATCCCCTTTTCCTTCTGAGGTAATTCCAAAACGTCTTCCAAAGGAGTATGGTCACGAATTTTGTTCTTGCGAAGTGTATCTCTGCACTTATTTACAGTGGCACGGATAAACCACGCTTTTTCGTGTTCCTCGTCATTAAAGCCAAAGAACTTTTCAAGGTACTTTGCAAATACTTCCTGCACAGCATCCTCTGCATCTTCTTTATTTCCCGTATTGGCAAGAGCCACACGAAACATCATATCGGCGTATTTCTCATAGAGACTGCCCAAGTCTGTTTCTTTCTTTAAAAACGAAGTCACCTTACTGCCTCCTATCTTGTAAACGTTTGAGAACCCTCTCAGGTCACATAAGTTTTAAAAAAACTTTTTATTTTTTTGAGAGCCTGATTATAATACCTTATTTTTGGCCTTAAAACAACAATATTTTGTAAATTAAAGGATATAAAAAAAGATGCCGATAATAAAACCGGCACCTTTCTGATTTATAAAATTACTTGGTGAGCTTTTCAGCGTAAGCTATCTTGGCGCATACACAGAAAATTTCCATAGCCTTCTCCAGCTCCTCGATGGAGGGGAAGGAAGGAGCTATTCTGATGTAGGAATCGTCGGGGTCATTCTTATAGGGGTGTGTTGCACCTGCTCCTGTAAGTGTAACTCCTGCTTCCTTGCAAAGCTCTACGATCCTCTTGGCACAGCCGTTGGGAGCCATGTAGGTTACGAAGTAGCCGCCGTCGGGCTCTGCATATGTGCCGATGCCCAAAGGAGCCAGCTCAGTCTTTAAGGAATTTATAACTGCGTCAAAGCGAGGTCTTAAGATCTCTGCATGGCGTCTCATATGCTCTCTGATGCCATCTGCATTCTTAAAGAAGCGAACATGTCTCAGCATATTCATCTTATCCCATGAAATGGACTGTGCAGAAAGCTGCTTCTTTACAAATTCAACATTTTCCTCAGAAGCTGCAAAGAATGCTACGCCTGCGCCGGGGAATGTTATCTTGGAGGTAGAACCGAACATGTAGCACATATTGGGGTTTCCTGCCTTCTTGCATTCCTCTAAGATATTTGCAACGGGAACATCCTTGTAAACATAGTGAACTGCGTAAGCGTTATCCCAGAAAATTCTGAAATCCTCGGCGGCGGGCTTCATGTTTGCAAGTCTCTTAACTGCTGCATCGGAGAAAACAGAGCCTAAGGGGTTGGAATACTTGGGAACGCACCACATACCCTTTACTGTTTCATCCTTGATAAGCTCTTCCACCATGTCCATGTCGGGTCCGTCCTCCTTTAAAGGAACGGGGATCATTTCGATGTCTAAGAACTCGCAGATGGTAAAGTGTCTGTCATATCCGGGAACGGGACAGATGAACTTCACCTTGTCGTACTTTCCCCAGGGCTTCTTGGAGCCCAGTACACCCTTGAGCACAGCTCTCGCCATGGAGTCATACATAAATGTGAGTGAGGAGGAACCTACGACGATTATCTCATTTTCGGAAACACCCATATATTCGGAAAACATCTTCTTAGCTTCCACTATACCGGTCAGTTCGCCGTAGTTGCGGCAGTCGATGCCGTTTTCAGACTTGAAGTCACTCTTGGAATTGAGGACATCCAGCATGGGAAGGCTCAGTGCAAGCTGTTCCTGACCGGGCTTGCCGCGTGCCATGTTAAGCTTGAGGTTCATCGCCTTGTAGCCATCAAATTCGTTTTTAAGCTTGGAAAGTTCTGCTGATAACTGATTTTTGTCCATCTCTGCGTACTTCATTGATGCATAACTCCTTATTAAAATTTTATGGTCAAGAGCTTATATATTAAAGCTCTGCGTTACCGGGTGTTCTGGGGAAGGGGAGGACGTCTCTGATGTTGCCCACACCTGTCATATACATGATAAGTCTCTCAAAGCCTAAACCGTATCCTGCGTGCTTTGTGCCGCCGAATCTTCTTAAGTCGAGATACCACTGGTAATCTTCCTTATTGAGTCCGCACTCTTCCATTCTTCTTTCGAGAACATCGAGTCTTTCCTCTCTCTGGCTTCCGCCGATGATCTCGCCTACGCCGGGAACGAGAAGGTCCATAGCGGCAACGGTCTTTCCGTCGTCGTTAAGTCTCATATAGAATGCCTTGATCTCCTTGGGGTAGTCGATAACGAAGGTGGGCTTCTTGAAATACTGCTCTGTTAAGTATCTCTCATGCTCTGTCTGAAGATCGATGCCCCACTCAACGGGATAATCGAACTTGTGACCGGAGTTCTTTAAGATCTCAACAGCTTCTGTATATGTTACCTTTGCGAAGTCGGAAGCGATGATGCCCTTGATCCTTTCAATAAGTCCCTTGTCGAAGAAGTTATTGAAGAATTCCATTTCCTGAGGACAATGATCTAAAACGTACTGCATAACGTACTTGATCATGTCACGGGCTAATTCCATATCATCCTCTAAGTCAGCAAATGCGATCTCAGGCTCTACCATCCAGAACTCGGAAGCGTGTCTTGCTGTGAAGGACTTTTCAGCTCTGAATGTAGGTCCGAAGGTGTAAACCTTTCCGAAAGCCATGCACATAGCCTCAGCTTCCAGCTGTCCGGAAACTGTTAAGCTTGTGGGCTTTCCGAAGAAGTCCTGAGAGAAGTCAACAGAACCATCCTCGTTTAAGGGAGGATTCTTGGGGTCTAAGGTTGTTACTCTGAACATCTCGCCTGCACCTTCACAGTCACTGCCTGTGATGAGGGGAGAATGAGAGTAAACGAAGTTTCTTTCATTGAAGAACTTATGGAGAGCATAAGCTGTAACGCTTCTTACTCTGAATACAGCGGAGTGTGTATTAGTTCTGGGGCGGAGGTGAGAAATTGTTCTCAGGTACTCCATTGTGTGTCTCTTCTTCTGTAAGGGGTATTCGGGGGAAGAAGTACCCTCTACGGAAATTTCCTCTGCCTGAACCTCGAAGGGCTGCTTTGCATTGGGTGTTAAAACTAACTTGCCCTTTACTACTAAAGCTGCGCCTACATTCTGATGAACGATCTCATCGAAATTTGCAAGATTATCATTTACAACTATCTGAATTCCCTTGTGGCTGCTGCCGTCGGAAAGCTCTATAAATGCAATAGCTCCTGAATGTCTTAAGGTCTTTACCCAACCGCAGACGGTAAGACCTTCGCCCTCATACTTGGAAGGCTCTGCATAGATAAGACAAATATCTGTGCGCTTCATGGTAAACATCTCCTTAAAATATCATATGAAAAGTATTATACTCAACTTTTTCCCATATGTATATAGAATAATATATTTTTGTCTTAATTACAAGTTAAAAAGCGTGGTTTTCATTAATTTGAAGCGATGTTATAATAACTTTTAAACTTTGTTTTCATATTGTTAAAGCCTTGCCTCAAATCAAAATAATTGTTCTCCCCTCTTGATTATTCCAAGGAGTTATAGTATAATAGTTCTCGCACATCAATGCCGGTGTGGCGGAATGGCAGACGCACCGCACTCAAAATGCGGCGGAGAAATCCATGCCGGTTCGAGTCCGGCTACCGGCACCACCAGGCGGCGCCTGGACGCAGTTCGCGTCCGGGTGCTTATTTTTTATCGCAGAAAGATTATATACCTATACAGATAATAAATCATGGCAAAGTTTCACCTAAATAAAGTTTAACTCTATCGTTTTTAGTTTTTATATAAGTATTATTATTAAATTAAATTGACTAATTTGTTATTTTCAACAAAAATAATGCCATTATCAGGTTTATGTAGTATAATACGTATGGTATATATTTAAATTTATTGAGTTTGTAAGAGGTGTAAATATGGCAAAGGTTGTACGTACAACATTAAGAGAGCAGGTTACATCCGAGCTTAGAATCAAAATACTGACAGGAAAACTTGCTCCTGGCACAAGAATAGTAGAAAATGAATTGGCTGAGGAATTCGGTGTCAGTAGAGCACCTGTAAGAGAAGCATTGAGACAAATCGAACAAGAGGGTCTTATTGAATATACATCCCATATAGGATGTACTGTTAGGGATTACACAGAGCAGGATGTATACGAGGTATATTTGTTAAGAGGGACGTTAGAAGTTCTTTCAGTTGCCATATGTCAAGGTAGATTTACTTCTGAAACAATCGAAAAGCTTGATGGTATATTAAAAAATATGAAATCAGTCAAATCCATTGAACAGTTTGAAGAAACCATTAATAATGATAATATGTTTCACGAATGTATTATACGAGAATGCCACATGAATCGAATCTATGACCAGTGGAAGAGCTTAAACAGCCAAAATACTATTGCTTTCTATCGTGGAATAGGTAAAGAAGAATACGACATTCATATTCAGTATAAAATACACAAAGAAATAGTTGATGCAATTAAGAAAGGAAATCCGGATGAAATTTCTAATGTTTTAATAAACCATTATCTTTACACTTCTAAAAATTATATTGATGAAAATAACATACCGTTTAAAAAATATTTACACGGAACTAATTTTAAGATTTGATAAAACATATATTTTTATTAAAAATGAAACTAAAAATAAAAACCCATTTTGATTTAGTTCAAAATGGGTTTTTATATACTAAAACAGCAAGTATATGGTTATTAATGTTTAAATAAATAAACTAGATAAGAGAAATATGTAAAACAAGACATTATTCGCACTATGCTGTTTCTCCACCATCAATAGGAATATGCTGACCTGTAATATATTTTGCCTGATCTGAAGCTAAAAATGCGTAAAGATCTGCTATCTCTTCTGGTGCTGCATGACGCCCCATAGGGATACCTGCATTTACCTCAGCTAACATTTCGTCTGTATACTCTGCCCTTTGCATGGGAGTAAGTACATATCCTGGGCAAACGGAGTTCACTCTCAACCAAGGAGCATATTCCAAAGCAAGTGTACGTCCTAATAAAATTACTCCTGCCTTTGATGCATTATAATCGGCATAATATGGATGAGCTTCCATACCGTTTGTCGAAGCAGTAAAAAGTATGACTCCGGAATGATTATTTTCCATTCTTTTTACAGATTCCTTTGCACACAGGAACATACCATCAAGATTTACTCCCAAAACCTTTTTCCACTCTTCAAAAGACGTATCTTTAAATAGATTTCTTATACTTATTCCCGCATTCGATATAAGTACATCGATACCGCCAATTGTTTTATCTACATACTCAAAACCATTTTTTACACTTATTTCGTCACTTACATCTACTTCGCAAAAACCAGCTAGTCCTTTTATTTTTTGGTCAATGCTATTTAGTGATTCCGCATTATTATCAAATATAACAACATTGCAGCCTTCAGATATAAATCTTTTGGCCGTAGCCATACCTATTCCACTAGCACCACCAGTAACAACAACGCGTTTATCCTTTAATTCACTATACAAAATTGCTCCTGCCTTTCAAATAATTATTTCCACTTAGAATATAATTAATCTTCCAGTTTAAAAGTGTCGGGATTCTGAATAACAGCCTTCCAGTTTTCAGGATCAGTCTTCTGCTTTCTCTTAGCGTAGAGATAGAGAACAAAACCGATAAGGAAGTAGATTCCGAGGGCTGTCCATGTTTCCAAATCCATGGCAATAACGCCCTGATATAAACAGAACAAGCAGAAAAGAAGGGATTCTACACCCATGAAGATAGGCCACTTGCACTTATAAGGTCTTTCCCATTCGGGGTGAGTCTTTCTGAGCTTTAAGAAGGAAAGAGATACAAAAAGGTAAATAACACCTGCTGCGCCGATTGTGATTGTAAAGATATAATTTATCCATGCTTCGGGAGCCATGAGGCAGAAGTAAAGGGAGCAGATATAAACGATAGTATTTGCAAGCCAGGGCTGACCGTGCTTATTTAATACTGCTAACTTCTTAGGAACCTGTGCCTGCTGTGCAGCACCGAAAATAGTTCTGGAGGCTGCCAGCCAGAAGCCGGAAAGTGTTGTAACGCAGGTGATAGCACCCATTATGATGATAACCAATGCCAGCCAGTGCATGCCGAGGATATCGGCAACTCTGGGGTCAACGATGTCTGTTTCAGCTATCCATTCGGGAGATACGATACCGCCTACTGCGATAACTGCCAAGCCGTAAATTGCAAATGTGCAGAGCATAGAGCCGATAAATGCCCAGATGATCTTCTTTTTGGGGAACTTGGCCTCTTCTGCCAGCTGAGGAATAAGGTCAAAACCGATAAACTTAAACATAAGCAAGCCTAAACCTGCGGAGAAACCTGCGGCACCCTTGGGAAACCAGGGAGAAAGATTGGAGAACTTCCACTTATCAGAGAAGATAAAGATGAGAGATGCTGCCAAAGAAACTATAAGTGTACCCCAGAACATGATATCCTGTATCTTAGCAAGATGCTTAATTTCAAAGTTTACCATTACAAACCAGATTGTAAGAATAACACAAGCTAAAATTTTAAGCTGCATGAAATCCAGAGGTATCAAATATCCCACCATGGTGGAAATACCGATAGTTACATTGGGCATGGCAGATAGATATAATAAGAATAAGAACCAACCTATCAGCCAGCCTAAGTCCCAGTTATAGGCATTGGATACCCAGATATTCTCGCCGCCTGCATAGGGCAGCATACTTGTCATTTCTGTGTATATAAGGCACAGGGGAAGTAAAATGATTCCGCAGAGGAAAAGACATATTACCGAGCCCGGGCCGGTTATCTCAAACCAGTACTTAATTTCTACCATCCAAGCAGCTATCATGCCGCCGGCCGCCATAGCTATTATCTGAGAAAGGGAAAGTTCCTTTTTTAGCTTGTTTTCCATAAAAATACTCCTTTCTAAGTATGGGGGTTATTTAGCAGCTTCTTCAATAAGCTCAATAACCTGATCTGAATTGAGAACATGGCAGTAAACCACATTCATTATTTTAAGTTCGGCCTCATGCAGTTCCTTTGTGGCAGCTGCACAGCAATCTTCTACACAAATTACCCTGAAGCCGTGATCAGCCAAAACTCTTACAGTTCCTGCCACGCACTGGTCGGTAACAACACCTGTTACTATGATGGTATCCTTGCCCATGTTTCTCATAAGTTCAGAATAGTTTGTGCCTAAGCTCACACTGTCTGTTGTTTTATTTACAATGATTTCATCTCCCTGTGGAGCCAATTCATCAAGCATTGCTACCTCAGGATTGCTTATAGGAAGATGAATATTATTCCAGCCAACCGTGCTTTGTACTAAGCAGCGATCGGAGCCGTCATCCTTCAAGCAGGCGATTCTGCCGTATGTAACTTCCAGTTTATTTTTGCGGCAGCAATCAATAAGTTTTTTATTATTAGGAACTGTGACCTTTTCTACATGGTCGAAATAGCCCTTCCACTTATCCCACTTTCCGGTCTCTTTGTAAACCTTAGCTTCCCCTCCGTCCTTAGAGAGAAAATACTTTTGCATATCTACCACTAACAAAGCCGTCTTTTTAATATCAAGCTCTATTTCGGGAAGATACTCCATGTCATCATAGTAGAATGACACATACTTGGGATTAGCCTTAAACTTCAAATGTACCACCTCATAATCTTTATTTTACTCTAATATAAAGCAATGTATGTGCCAAGTCTGCAAGCTCTTAGTTTTTCATATAAAATACAGTATAAGATATGTTGTATACAATATTCTGTGTACCGTATTCCTGACTTTCAAAATACAGATACAAAAAAAGTTGCCATTTATAATGGCAACTTGAATAATTAAACTATAAAATAATCTTGTTTTTTATTGAAATTTGGGTATCATATTTTGCAAATAACTTGTCATTTGCTGGTATTCTATACTTTTAATGACTTTTCTATATTTTTATATTGTGATAAAGCATAATATTGCCCGCAAACTGTTATATATAATAATGTATTTTGACAAATGCCAGTATGAAATTTGGCATTTCACAATTTTTGAATAAGTCTACTATATACAGTATTCACAATAAATTGAGAGCGCACTTTACTTTATTTAATCAAATGCGCTTATTTTACCTTTTATTTATATCTATAACCACAACTTCCGAATTGGTCCCCAGTCTCATAGGCAGTGAAAAATATCCTGCTCCCGAGGAAACCACCGTGGATGTCTTGCCGTTTTTATTAAATCCGTAGAACTCCTCCTTTGAGTAGAGGAGCCTGCAAAAGAGGTTCAGCGGGAAAACCTGTCCCTTGTGGGTGTGACCGCACATAACGAGGTCGGCGTTATTTTTTCTTGCATCTTCTATGCCCATGGGGTCGTGGTCGATGATGAAAAGCGGCATATCCATGTTGATTTCCGGCTTCATTTCCTCCATGGTCTTTCGCTTTTTGGTGCAGGTATTTCTGCCCATCAGGTTAAATAAGCCGGTATTGTAGATTTCGTCGGTTAGAAGGTTTATATTTGCCTTCTTTATAAATCTGCGGAAGTCCTTATCCCTCAGGTCGGGATCGTGGTTTCCTGTGCAGGCAAAGGTTCCTTCCTTTGATTTAAACTTCGCTATCGCCAGAGCGGCGGCATCAATATCGGCGCACTCGTTGGTGTTGCCTGCGTTTATCATGTCGCCTGCTATGACCACCATGTCGGAATTTAAGCTGTTTACAGTTTTAGCTATATTGAGAAGCTCCTTTTCGCCCACATAATAGCCTGTATGCAGGTCAGAAAGAAGGGCTATTCTGTACGGACCGTCCATAGAAGGAACATCTAAATTGTATGTGACAGTTTTTATCTTTCCCTTATGTATATAGGCATAAACTGTGACAGCAACAGTTGCAGCGATGCAGATAATTCCGTTTACAAAGAGGCAGAATCTGTGATTTTTGCCCTTTACAAAGAAAAGGCACAGATCGGATATTATCACGAACATGGAAAGATACATAAAGATAAATGTAGAAAATCCGCTTAGAAAGGTTTCCTTCCTGCTTTTGCCCACAAGGTAGGTCTTGCCTGTTTTAAAGGTTATTACAAGGTAGTAAATTCCCAAAACAGAAGCGATGATACCTGCCCCAAAGGGTAAGAAAAGACTTAACCAGCTATTTATCCTAAATGCCACATAGCCTGTCACCAGAACAACTGCTACCGCATAGATAAAGGGCACATACTTATGAATAAGACTTAAAAACTTCTTTTTATCAGACATTTCAACGCTTTCTTTTTGGGAAAGCTTCCTCCTTAAATCAAATTTGCAAAGAAGATGCTAACATTTTAAAAAGCTTTATATATTAATATCTCTTTACCAATTTATTACGGGGGAAAAGTTTAAATTTCGCCTTATTTTAGTTCACAAAGAAAGACCGCCTCAGGTAAGAAGCGGTCCTTTTATTTTAGTTATCGTTCATTATAGCTATTGTCAGGCTGGAAACATCGCCTATTCTCTCGCCAAGTCCTGCCGGCAATATTGTGCAGACCTTCTGTGAATTATAAAGAGCCTCCCTCTCTATAACTTCCAGAGCCTTATCTCTAAGAAGCTTTTCACCTCTCATATAAACTCCCCCCAGAACTATTCTCTCGGGGTTAAGTATGTCTATAAGAATTGAAAGTCCCTTTCCTAAATGTTCTGCACAGATATTCACAACTTCCAAAGCTGTGGGCTCATCGTTTGCAGCTTCCTCAAAGACTTTCTTTGCGTCTATCTCCTTCAAAGCTTCCTCATCGGGACAGAAAGAAATCTTTTCGCCCTTTGCCCACTTATTTCTTATGACTATCTGAGCTAAATTTCTTATTCCTCCGCCGGAGCAGAAGCCCTCAAAGGAGCCCTTTTTATTATAGCCCTCGGGACCGTCATCCTCCAGACGGATATGACCTGCCTCACCTGCCATGCCGTTTGTGCCGGAATAGAGCTGACCGTTTAAGATAAGTCCTGCTCCCAAACCTGTGCCGAAGGTGAGGAAGATGAAGTTTTCGCAGCCTTTGCCGTTTCCGAATTTCCACTCGGCAAGAGCGCAGGCATCGGCATCATTTTGAAGCTGTGCCTTTATGTGAAGTCTCTCTTCAAAAATCTCGGTGATATGAACTGCATCCCAAAGAGGAAGATTTGGGGGAGAATAGATAACTCCCTTTTTAGCATCCAGAGGACCGCCGCAGCTTATGCCCACAGAGGTTATCTCGTAATCGCTGAACTTTCTTATCATATCCTCGCAGGCTTTTAAAAGCTCCTCAATGAGGATGGAGGGCTCAATATCCCTTCCGCTTTTAAATTTGACCTTATCTAAGATATTGAGGTCCTTATCGGAGACTATTACGGCGTTTTTAGTTCCGCCTATATCCACGCCTAAATAAAGCTTTTTCATACTGCACCTACTTATCGAACATCTCGGATTCTACAACGGCACAGAGAAGATGGTATATCTTAAGGTGATCTTCCTGCACACGGTAGGTCTCTTTTTCAGAGGAGCGGATGGTAACATCTGAGATCTCGCTCAGCTTGCTGTCGGAAACACCTGTGAGGGAGATGGTTTTCATATTAAAAGCCCTTGCAACAGATGCAGCATAAAATACGTTTTTTGAGTTGCCGGAGGTGGAAATTCCTATAAGCACGTCCCCGTCCTTTTTATAACCGTAGACCTGCTGTGCAAAAGCCATCTGAGGGTCAACATCGTTGCAGAATGCTGTGGAAAGTGCTGTGTGTGAAACTAAGGCTATTGCAGGAAGCGCTCCCTGCATATTATTGCCGATATGGCTTCCCAGCTCTTCTCCGCAGGAGGAAATAAGCTTTTCCATGTCGGAGGAAGCTACTGGGCGCTTTAACCTAAAGCCCTTCATAAGCTCGCCGACTATATGCTCTGAATCGGAGGCACTTCCGCCGTTTCCGCAGATAAGGAGCTTGTTTCCGTTTTTATAAGCTTCTGTAAGTATATCAGAAGCTTTGAGAATATTTTCTCTCATAAATTCAAGATGGCTGTTTCTCTCAAAAAAGCTCTCTATGAATTTGTTTGTAAATTCCTTCATAAAAAAATTCCTCTCATTTACATCTAAAAAGAAAAGCAGGCAATTTCACAAGAAGCTGTCTGCTTTTCATAAATTAACTTAACCTAAGAGCTTTTCCACTTCGTCGTAAGAGGGAATACTGGATATTCCGCCCGATCTTGTGGTGGAAAGCCCTGCCGATGTGCAGGCAAAGCTTACTATATCTCTCAATTCTTCTTCATTTAAGTCCTCGGGAGATTTTCCTGTGGAAAGCAGTTTCCATACGGCACTTCCTCCGAAGATGTCCCCTGCACCGCAGGTGTCGATCACCTTGATATTCTTAAGGCTGTCCACATGGCCGGATGCGTTCTTATTCTTAAAGAAACAGCCGTCAGGTCCGCAGGTAACAAAGAGAAGCTTTGTGGGGAAGTTGGCCATTATGTAGTCGGCTCCTTCCTTCACACCTAAGCCAAAGAGGAATTCCACCTCTTCGTCGCTTATCTTTACAACATCGGCCTGTGTAAGTCCCCATATAAGCTGTTCCTTAGCTTCCTTAAGGTCCTTCCAGAGGGGCTTTCTCAAATTGGGGTCATAGGTTATGAGCTTGCCCTTTTCCTTTGCGTAGGCGATAGCTTTTTTAGTTGTCTCCCTTGCAGGCTCATCGGTGAGAGAAAGGGTTCCGAAGTGGAAAACCTCAGCTTCGTCGATAAGGCTTAAATCCAGCTCCTCAAACTTTAACTGTGTATCAGCTCCGGGCTTTCTGGAGAAGGAAAACTCTCTGTTTCCTGTCTTGTCAAAGGTGACGAAGGCAAGAGTTGTAAAGTAGTCGTCTGTTGCAACAAGTCCTCTTGTCTCGATATTGGACTTTTTAAGTGTCTCGGTCAGCATCTTTCCGAAGGCATCGGTTCCCACTTTTCCCAAAAGGGCTGTCTTTCCGCCGAACTTGGCGATAGCTGCCAAAAAGTTGGAGGGAGCGCCGCCGGGGTGAGCCGCCATGGTGGGGTAGCCGTCATCGTCAGAGGAAACGCAGGCAAAGTCGATGAGCAGTTCTCCCAGTGCTACAACATCTATCATGGTAAATCCTCCTTTTAAAGAATCTTTATTGTCCAGATGTTTTCATAGATCTTTCCGGGTGCGATCCTTACAAGGTCGCTCTTGCAGTTGATATCTTCAACTATACCCTGTCTTGCAGGAAGGGAGCTCCAGGGCTCGATGCAGACATAGGGCGCATCTGTCTTGGGACGGTGCCAGAAGCCTACATAGGGCATATTGGGGAAGGAAACTGCAACGCCCTTTCCTGTGTTCTTATTTGTGAGGCGAACTTCCTTGGAGGAGTTCTTTAAAACGATGGCGTCATCATCAAATAAGCTGTGGTCCAAGTCGATGTACTTTCCGTCTCTTAAATCGTAAGCTTCGTCCTTTCCGCTTAAGAAAAGCTCGGATGTAAAGCCCACTCTGTCGGGCTTGCAGGGCTCTGCAAATTCCAGAACATAGTCCTCAAACTTTTCGCCCTCAAATAAAGGCACATTGAAGCCGGGGTGTCCGCCTATGCCGAAGGACATGATATCTCCGCCCTCATTTTCAACTCTGTAATTTACCACAAGCTGATTTCCTCTCAAGGAGTAGCGGATCTCAAGTGTAAAGTCAAAGGGGTAATACTTCTTAGACCAGTCATTTGCATGAAGGTCAAGTGTGATGATGCTCTTATCCTTGAAGGCGGGAACGAACCACATCTTCTTTGCAAAGCCGTGGATGTCCATGTTATATGTTTCGCCGTTGCAGGTGTAGGATCTATCTGTAAGTCTTGCTATAAAGGGGAAAAGCACGGGGGCTCTGTCTGCCCAGTACTTTTCGTCGCCCTGCCAGAGATACTCTGTGCCGTCCTTGTTATTGACGATGCTCATGATCTGAGCGCCGAGAGTATCTATGGTAACTGTAAGTGTGTCATTGGAAATAGTTGTGCACATATGGCCGTGATCATTCTGTATCATAATTCATTCTCCTACTTAGCTTCAGGATATTCGTTGCATAAAAGGCGGTAAGGAGCCTCGTCCTCCTCGATCTTGGGGAAACGGCCTACGGGGGGATTGAAGCGGTTATCTGTGTTGTCGTCGTTGCACTGGCTCACTTCGCCCAGAAGAACATTTCCTGTTCCGGGCTCTACATTGAAGTCATGATACATAAACTGCTGGATGTGGATGCTCTCACCGGGAGTTAAGCGGATAACGCTTCCTGCGGGAACTGTGTAGGTTCTGCCGTCGGTGTGAACTGTTACATCGGAATCATAGTCGATGGATTCATCCTTGTGGCTGTTGTAGACCTTGATGAGAACATTTCCGCCGCCTCTGTTGATGATATCCTCTGTCTTGTACCAGTGGAAATGGTTGGGAGAATACTGGCCTTCCTTGAGGTAAAGGAGCTTCTCTGCATAGACCTTGGGGTACTTGTCCTTCATCTTCATGTTGCCGTTTCTGATGGTGATGAGGGAGAAGCCAACCTTGTCAAAGTCGCCTAAGCCGTAGTCTGTAATATCCCAGCCCAGCATACAGTCACGAACTTCGTCGTAATCGTGGCCCTTTTCCTTCCATTCCTCGGGGGTAAAATTGCAGAAGGGGGGAAGGTAACAATGATATTTTTCACACATAGCTTCCAGCTCTTTAAGAGCCTTGTTGATTTCAGAGCGTTTCATAGTTTTCTCCTTTTCATATATATAAATTTTATTTGTTTGCCTGATTACAATTTATCACAAACCGGTCTTGGAATAAATGGTAATTCCGGAATTTTGTTTGTGAATCTTTCTATACTCGCCCGGTGTCATGCCCACTTCCCTCTTGAATACCAGATTGAAGTGTTTGAGGTCGGAATAGCCCACCATATGGCAGATCTTTGTGACCGTGCTGTCGGAATTTCTCAGAAGCTCCTTGGACTTTTCCATCCTCACATCTATGAGGTACTGATTGAAGCCCATGCCCGTCTCTTTTTTAAAGAGGGTGCTGAAATAGCTTCCCGAAAAGCCTATGGATTTCGCCACATCCTCAAGGCTTATGGATTCCTGATATCTTTCTCTAATATGCTGTTTTGCGGCTCTCACAGGCCGTGATTCCTCAGAAACTGATCTTTCTCTCAGCCTCTTTATCAGGTCATTCTGCAATTCCCTGAGACAGGAGAAAAGCTGGTGGGCCGTACAGCATCTTTCGCATTTTTTATAGAAGTTTTCCAGTATTATTTCGGAGCTGTTCCAAGAAAGTGCGGAGGTAAAAACAGAAGCTGCTGATTTTACCAGCTTCATCACCTCTCTGCCCCTCACATTTGGAACAGACATGGTGTTTTTTTCAAGAAGGTCGGCAGCTCTCGAAGCTGCGTCTGAGCTAAGTACATCCACGGCGTGCATTATGTCGCTTATGTACCTTTCCAGTGCCGAACGTGATACAAGAGCCGACTCAGGCGAAACTCCTTCAAACATTCCGCCCTTCCCCTTTATAAGATGCTCGGGCAAAGCTTCCTCGGCATTCTGGAAGGAGACAGCCAGTGCTCCTGCATCCTCCAGTGAGCCCAAAGCTATGCAGAGCTGTTTTTCCCCTGTGACATCCCCCGACTGTATCTCCTGATAAAAAGCTGCGATCATCTTTTTAAGCTGTTCACAGCAGGGGTAGGTAAAGCTCGCCACGGCGTATATCTTTTCACGGAAGCTTTCCAGTATGAGGTCGTGGCAGAAATCCGAAACGCTGTCTCTGAATTTATCCATGACCTTATTTTCAAGGAATGCCGCCTCGTTTCGTGAAAGACCGTGGCGACAGCACACCTTCATTATTATCACGCCCACCACATCGTTGTTCTTCACATGGAAGTGGTAGACCTTATCCAGCTTTTTGCCTGTTATCACGCCTGTCTGCCTGTCTATAAGGTCCAGAATAAGGCTTCTTCTCAGCCTCATCAGGTCCCCTTCCCTTGTGAGGAGCTGTTCTCTTTCCAAGTTTATACTTTTGCGCTTTCGGCTTTTTTCGGCGCATTTTTCCAGTGCGTCAAAGAGAAGCTGTTTATTGACAGGCTTTAAAAGATAACTGCTTATGCCGTAATTTATGGCAGCCCTTGCACATTCAAAATGGGCGTAGCCGCTTATTATGATTATTTCAAGATCGGGTTTAAGTGCCCTGGCTTTGGAAATAAGTGTGAGACCGTCGCAGTCGGGCATTCTGATATCTGTTATGAGAATATCCGGGTCATGTTTTTTTATAAGCTCCAAAGCTTCAAGGCCGTCGGAAGCTGTGGCACATACCTCCAGACGAAGCTGTTTTAAAGGCAAGGCCTGCTTTATGGTTTTTCGGGTTTTTTCCTCGTCATCTGCAATTATGACTTTAAGCACTTTTCCCCGCCCCCTCTCATACTTATATGTCTTTATTGTACCAGTAAAGGAGGCAAAAAACAAGAAAGGCGCAGGTAAAACCCCACGCCTTTAATGATTAAATTTTAAAGAATATTATTACTTTGCAAGTACGGATACGCCTGTATCTGTAACTGCTCCGCCTAATTCTTCACCGTTGAGGGCTCTTACTGCTGCCATAACGCCTTCATAACCCATAACGTCGGGGTTCTGAGCCATTGTGCAGAGGAGGTGGCCGTCAGCGATAAGAGATAAGATAGCATCGGACTTATCGAATCCAACACCAACGATCTCCTTGCCTGCGCCCTTGATAGCGTTGCCGATACCTGCTGTGGAACCTTCGTTACCGCCGAAGATACCAACTACGCCCTGTGTGATGTAGTTTTCAGCGAAGGACTGAGCCTTTGCAGCGTCACCGTCGCAGTACTGTGTTTCGAGGAGTTCGAAGCCCTTGCCTTCAAATGCAGCTCTGAAGCCTTCTTCACGAGCTAATGTGGAAGCTGTTGCAGCGTTAACACTAACGATGCCGATCTTGCCTTCCTTGATACCCTTAGCTTCTAAAGCCTTGAGCATCTCTTCGCCTGCTGTTGCGCCTGCTGCCTTGTTATCTGTGGAGAATGTAGCTTCTGCTTCTACGTTTGCAGGGGAGTCAACGTATACGACCTTGACACCGTTGTTGATAGCTTCTGTAAGAGCAGAGGAAATAGCATCGGGGCCGTTTGCAGCTACTAAGATAGCCTGGTTGCCTGCTGCTACTGCGTTGTTAACAGCTTCGATCTGCTGTGCGTCGTCCTTTGTGTTGGGAGCCATGAAGCTAACTTCAACACCTAATTCGGAAGCAGCCTTCTGAGCGCCTTCGTTAAGTGTTACCCAGTGCTGGTCGATGGAGTCCATTGTGATAAGTGCGATCTTGTACTTTTCGTTAGCTGTTACCTTTGCTTCTTCAGCGGGAGCTTCAGTGGAAGCGCCTTCCTTCTTGAGAACGGAAACGCCTGTGTCTGTTACCTTGCCGCCGAGATCTTCGCCGGAGATAGCTGCTACTGCTGCCTTAACGCCTTCATAACCCATAACGTCGGGGTTCTGAGCCATTGTGCAGAGGATGAAGCCATCGTCGATGAGGGATAAGATAGCATCGGACTTATCAAATCCAACGCCGATGATTTCCTTGCCGGCGCCCTTGATAGCGTTGCCGATACCAGCTGTGGAACCTTCGTTACCGCCGAAGATACCAACTACGCCCTGTGTGATATAGTTTTCAGCGAAGGACTGAGCCTTTGCAGCGTCACCGTCGCAGTACTGTGTCTCGAGGAGTTCAAAGCCCTTGCCTTCAAATGCAGCTCTGAAGCCTTCTTCACGAGCTAATGTGGAAGCTGTTGCAGCGTTAACGCTGACAATACCGATCTTGCCTTCCTTAACGCCCTTAGCTTCTAAAGCCTTGAGCATTTCTTCGCCGGCTGTAACGCCTGCTGCCTTGTTGTCTGTGGAGAATGTAGCTTCTGCTTCTACGTTTGCAGGAGAGTCAACATAAACGATCTTAACGCCCTTTTCGGAAGCTTCCTTAAGAGCAGAGGAAATAGCGTCGGGGCCGTTAGCTGCTACTAAGATAGCCTTTGCGCCTGCTGCTACTGCGTTGTTAACGCATTCGATCTGCTGTGCGTCGTCCTTTGTGTTGGGAGCCATGAACTGGAGGTCTACGTTTAATTCGGAAGCTGCCTTTTCAGCGCCTTCCTTAAGGGAGATCCAGTGCTGGTCGATAGAGTCCATTGTGATAAGTGCGATCATGTCCTTACCTTCTGCGGGAGCCTCTGTGGAAGCGCCTTCAGAGGGTGCTGCTTCTTCGCTGGGAGCCTGCTCTGCGCCGCAGCCTGCTAAAAGGCTGAGGGACATAACTCCTGCGAGAAGAAATGCAAATGTTTTCTTCATTGGGATCATTCCTCCTGAAAATTTTACTATACATTTATAAGAACACAGGAACGTGCCTTATACAAAAATTTAACGGGCAGAAGCTCTATGATTTGCTCTCTGCCTTGTTCTCCTTCTTCTTTCCGAACTTCACGCCGTTCTGGTGAACAACGATGTCTAAGAGAACTGCGAACACAACGATGATACCGATGACGATTCTCTGGATACCTACGGGAGCGCCGATCATGTTAAGACCGTTTTCAAGTGTCTGCCATACAGCCGCACCTGCTAATGTTCCTAAGAGGAGACCTGTGCCGCCCAAGGGGGATACGCCGCCGATAACGCCTGCTGCAACGCCGTACATCTCGTATGTGTTGCCGGCTTCCATATTGCCCATGCCGGACTGTGCGCAGAGGATAAGACCTGTTACGAATGCACAGAAGGCACTGAAGATATATGTCTTTGTTGTGATGGAGAAAATGCTTACGCCGGAAAGCTGTGCAGCATCGGGGTTAGAGCCTACTGCATAGATATGACGGCCTGTTCTTGTCTTGGAAAGTACAAAGAAGAATACTGCGAAAACGATCATTGCGATCCAGAAGCTGTTGTAAACGCCCATTGTCTTTCCGTAGTAGAAGAACTGCTGGAATCTCTCTGCGGATTCCTTGCCGATACCGGAAGCGATGGCATTTGTGTTTCTGTTGCCGTTTACCATGTAAGCTACACCACGGCATACAAACATTGTTCCCAGTGTTGCGATGAAGGGAGGAAGTCTGAACTTTCCTACCAGGATACCGTTTACAAGGCCTACTGCCAGGCAGGCTGCAAGTGTTACGACAAGTGCAACTGCAACGGGAACTCCTGCTGCCATAAGTGTTGCGGAGATCATTGCGCTCATACCTACTGCGGAACCTAAGGAGAGGTCGATGTTTCCTGTGATGAGCAGGAAGCTCTGTCCTACGCCGACTAAAAGGTACTTGGACATGGACCTGAGAAGGTTCTGGATGTTATTTGCGGAAAAAACGTTGGGGTCCTGAAGACCGAATGCAATATATATAAGTATAAGTGCGGCAAAACCTGTGAGGGCAGAACCCATGCCACGGATGCTCATCAATCGCTTTAAAGGACTTTTCTTATTCATATTAAAGGCTTCCTCCTACGCTTTATCAGCGACTTTTTTCTCAAATTTAGTAGCCAGAGTGAGTATCTCGTTCTGACTTGTTTCCTTTGCCATTACCTCGCCGGTTATTCTGCCGTCGCACATTACGATGATCCTGTCGGCAATGCCCATTACCTCAGGCATTTCGGAGGATGCGAACATTACGGCTACGCCCTGCTTCTTAAGGTCGTTCATAAGATTGTATATCTCGACCTTGGCAGCTACGTCGATACCTCTTGTGGGCTCGTCGAATATAACAACACGGGAGTTTCTTGCAAGCCACTTTCCGACTACGACCTTCTGCTGATTGCCTCCGGAGAGATTTGCGGCATCAATATCCACATTGGGGGTCTTGATGGTGAGGTTTTCGACAGCCTTCCAGCACATCTCGTCCTCCTTCTTGGAGGAAACAACGCCCAGCTTGCTGCATAAAAGGTCAAGGTTGGGAAGTGCTATATTCTGGCGGATACTCAGCTTGGTGCAAAGTCCGTCCTTCTTTCTGTCCTCGGGAGCGAGAACGATGCCCGCCCTGATAGCGTCCTTGGGACATGTTATCTTAACTTCCTTGCCGTCCAGTATGAGTTCTCCGGATTCCTTGGGGTCTATTCCGAAGATAGCTCTTGTTGTCTCGGTTCTTCCTGCGCCCATAAGTCCTGCAAAGCCTACGATCTCGCCTGCATAAAGCTCGAAATTGATATCTCTTACCATCTTGCCTGCGTTGAGGTGTCTTACCTCGAAGATCTTTTCGCCCGGCTCTGTCTCAACTCTGGGGAATTTCTCCTTGATCTCACGGCCTACCATGTTGGCGATTATCTCGTCCATGGTCATTGCTTTAAAGTCGCTTGTGAGGATATACTGGCCGTCACGCATGATAGTAACACGGTCGACTATGTGCTGTAACTCTTCCAGTCTGTGGGATATGTAAACTATTCCGCAGCCTGCATCCTTGAGCTGGTGAATGATGCGGAACAAATCCTCGATCTCTCTTGATGTGAGGGCAGATGTGGGCTCATCCATGATGAGTACCTTGGCGTGTACTGAGAGCGCCTTGGCGATTTCAACCATCTGCTGCTTGGAAACAGGAAGATTACCTACTATCTCCTTGGGATCAAGATCGATCTTGAGTTCATCCAGTATAGCCTGAGCTTCTTCCTCCATGTCGCTCTGGCAAAGGACTCCGCCCTTACACTTTTCACGTCCCAGGAACATATTTTCTGCAACCGACAGATGACGGCACATATTGAGTTCCTGATGAATGATAGCAACACCTGCGGCCTGTGCCTGCTTGGGGGTCAGGTTTCCGTATTCTTTTCCGAAGATTTCCATTTTTCCGCCTGCATCTCTTGTATAGACGCCGCTGAGTATCTTCATCAAAGTGGATTTACCTGCACCGTTTTCACCGAGCAGTGCCATGACTTCGCCGGACTTAAGCTCAAAACGAACATTATCCAGTGCTTTTACACCGGGGAAGGTCTTGGAGATATTCTCCATGGAAACGATTATTTCGTTCATTCGATAAATCACCCTGCTTTCCATTATCCAATAGTCAATTTAGAGGAGCAATCGACAGTATTACTCTATCACTGAAACCAGTATATCACCCTTGCCGAGGGCATGTAAGGGGGGTTTTTTTCGATTATAGGAGGGTTTCTTACCAATCAGCGTATATTTTTTAAAATATACCGCAATAGACTGCATATTTTTACTTATTGCAATAAAATTTCAGCTTCTGAGAACACAAAATTATGAAAGAAAACGAAAATAAGCAAAATTTTCCAAAGCTTTTTTAAATAAAATCTCAAAAATATAGTCTGCATTTTATGTTTATAAGCCCTTCGTGTATATATATTACACAACTGCTTTAAATCGGATTTTTTGCCCCGTACAGCAAGAAAACACAACTGTTTTCCTTATATTAACAAAGCCCCTATTCGCAGATTTAACAAATTTTTAAATAAAAATATATTCATAAAGCTATTATTTTCCCTCCTTATGGGGTACAATAGCCTCGTTAAAAAATATTTTTGAAGATGGAAGAATCCACAGCTTTTAAAGCACCTTTTATATAAGACATACCGGAGGTAAGTATATGAAAAGATTTTTAGCCGCAGTTTTATGCATTGTGACGCTGATAAGCTCCCTCGGCGTATCGGCTTTTGCCCAAAAGGAAGCGCCGAAGGTGCTGCCCTCTGACTCCCTTGACGGCATATGGGAGGGAAGCCTGCCTGCTTTTTCCAATAAGGGAACATATTTTAATGACGTAGTTACAATAAATATAGACTCTTCTGCAGATAAGCCCGTCATGCTGAAAATAACCTCCATGAATGAGACACCTGTTTACAAAGCTCCCCGAGGCTATCAGCTTTTCAACGGAAAATTAAATTTTGAGCTTTACGACGATTCCTGGTATTCCGTTGCGGAGCTTGAATTGAGAAGCCCCGTTGTGATGCAGGGCTCTTACTCACAGAAGGGACACAATATGCCCATAGAATTCAGAAAAGTTTCCGAAACCCCTTTAAAGCCTGAGGAGATGGACACCGAATTTCTCTTTGACGGCGAAACCTGCGAGCACTGGTACAACGAGCTTGCATCCCATCAAAGCTACAAGGACACCTCTCTCACCATCCCCTACACCTACGAGCTGGCACAGTGGGAAAATAATGTTCAGCTTATCAATATGTTCCACTTGGATGAGGTATTAGAGGGCAAAAACGACATTCAGATAATGCAGGAGCTTATGAAGATAATAAATGAGAACTTCACACACAACGGCTCCGTTGCTATCACCGACAGAACAGACCCCTTGAGCATAATCGCCCTTCACAATGAAAAGGGCGGCATCGAGTGCAGAGGACTTTCCCTGCTTCTCTCCGAAATGCTGAGACTTGCCAAGATAGAGGCCAAGCCCATCATGTGCATTTCCGCCAAGGAGCCTGCCGAGTGCCATGTGGTAGTCCACGCCTACTCCCCCTCTTTAAACCAGTGGATAATGCTGGACCCCACCTACAACCTGATGCTTACAGATGAAGAGGGACATTATCTGGACCTGCCGGGACTCAGAAGCGCACTTATCAATAACGAAGTAATCCATGCAAACAGCGAGGCCAATTACAACAGCGCCCCCTTCTCCATGGCGAGATACAGAGAGTACATGACAAAGAACACCTTCCGATTTGCCAATGCCAGAGACTTTTACTTCGGGGCAGAGGTTTTCCCGAAAACCGACGTAAAGGGTGAGGAACACGGCAACGCAGAGGCACTTTTCGGTCAGGAAGCCGTAAAGCCTGCAAACGAAGTTGTGAAAAAGCCCAACCCCATTTACATGCTGGTGCCCGATGATTACAAGGTACCCTTTGCGTATTCAAGAGAGGAAATAATAACTTCCGATGCAGAAGCTTTCTGGGCTCTCCCCGAAAGATCAAAGGAGATCGCAGAAAAGCTTAAGCTTGAAGCAGAAGCAAAGGCAAAGGCCGAAGCAGAAGCAGCTTTGCAGAAAGAAAAAGAAGCTTCCGAGACAAAAAAATCACCTTCCTTGGAAGATGATGAAGATTAAAAGCTATATAAAAATATAACCTCCGATTTTAAAAACCGGAGGTCTTTTTTAACATTTTATTCTGGTGCATAAGCTCTAAAAGAGAAAGTCCCGACTCTTCCACATAGTTTTTCATATGCTCATAGGCCTTGAATGTAAGCATTACATCGGAAAGGGCTCTGTGGGCATTTTCATTGTGGAGGTGAAATCTTTCCTCTAAGTCGCAGAGCCTGTGGTGCTTTTCTATGGGGTAGAGCTTTCTGCTCAAGCGCATGGTATCTACAAAGTCATTGGTAAAGCCCATGTGGTAGCACTTCTGACAGCCTGCTATTATGAAATTCACATCGAAGTTAACATTGTGGCCCATTATGTAGTCTTCCCCTGCAAAAACTATCAGCTTCCCCAGAACGTCCTTTAAAGGGGGCGCATCCTTCACCATGGAATTGCTGATGCCGGTGAGCTCTGTTATAAAGTCACTTATAGTTCCCTCGGGCTTTACAAGTGTCTGAAATTTCTCGGTTATCCTGTCGCCTCTCACCTTTACGGCGCCGATTTCTATTATCTCGTCCACCTTGGGGTCAAGACCTGTGGTTTCAAGGTCCAGCACCACAAAATCCTCGGGGAGTATCAAAAGGCTTTCGCCCTTTTCGTATGTATCCTTATTATTTAAACGGTCTAAAAGTGTTGCAGACATATCTGCCTCCAAAAATTCTAAAATAAACAAGTGCTATTATAGCCTTATTTTTCCGAAATTACAAACATCTTTTTATTTTGTCTCACTTTCATTGAAAAAAATGACGATAAATGTTAGAATCGAGGTGTATAAAGTCTTATACGAGGAGGAAAATAATGAAGATCATAATATCTCCCGCCAAGAAAATGAGAGTGGACAACGACTATTTAGAAGCTAAGAACCTTCCCATGTTTTTGAAAGAATCAGAAAAGGTAAAGAAAAAGCTTCAGTCCATGAGCTTCGACGAGCTTAAGAAGCTGTGGAAATGCAGCGACGACATAGCAAAGCTCAACATGGAAAGACTTAAGGACATGGACCTTGAGCGCAATCTCACCCCTGCCATCTTAGCCTATGACGGCATACAGTTCCAGTACATGGCACCGGGAGTTTTTGAAAATAAGCACTTTGAATACATAGAGAAAAACTTAAGGATACTCTCCGGCTTTTACGGAAGCCTTAGGCCCCTTGACGGCATAGTTCCCTACCGCCTTGAAATGCAGGCAAAGCTCCCTGTGGATAACTGCAACACACTCTACGAATTCTGGGGAGAAAAGGTAGCAGAAGAGCTATTTAAAAATGAGACAGTTATAATCAACTTGGCCTCCAAGGAATATTCCTCCCTTGTGAGAAAGCTCTGCCCCGAAAATGTGTGCTTTATAGATGTTGTTTTCGGCGAGCTTATAGACGGCAAGGTCATTGAAAAGGGAACCATGTGCAAGATGCAAAGAGGCAGAATGGTCCGCTTTATGGCCGAACGCTCCATCACAGATTCCGAAACACTCAAGTGCTTCGGCGCTCCCGACTACGAGTACAGCGCAGAAAAATCAGATGAAAACCACCTTGTATTTTTAAAAAAGTAGATTTTCCAAATTCCTCTTCTATAACTTAAAATGATCTCTTATCTTCCCCGGGCTTGATTGTTCGGGGATATTTTTTGCTTAAAACGAGAAACAATTTGTAGAAAATTATCTTAAAATTACTTTTTGTATCAGAAAAGGCCTCCTGATTTTAAAAGGAAGCCTTATTTTTCTCTATTCATCCCAGCTTTTTAAGCTGTTATAAAGGCGTCTTGCCTTTTTGTTTTTAAGTCCCAAAAGGTAAAATCTGTACCAAATCTTAAAATGACTGCTCTTTTTCATTATCATCTCTGCCATAATACTTATCTCCCTCTCAGATTTTTTATTTTAGTTAAGGTCCTTGAACACCTTCACAGCCACGCCCTGTATCATCAGGTCGGAAACTATTATATCCTTGTAGCTTTTATTTTCGGGGTGAAGGCGGTACTCGTGTGTTCCGGGGATCTTGAAATAGCGTTTCAGTGTGGCTTCATCCTCCATGAGGGCAACTACTATCTGTCCCTCTCTGGCGGTATTCTGCTTTCTTATAAGCACTGTGTCGCCGTCGTCGATACCTGCATCCACCATGGAATCGCCCTTTGCTCTCAGCATGAAGAAATCTCCCTCACCTGTGAAAGCCATAGGCAGGCGGTAGTATTCCTCGATGTTTTCCTGAGCTAAGATGGGTGCGCCGCAGGCTATCTGTCCAACTAAGGGAATAGCGACGGTATCGTTATTCATCTTTTCGGTGACGTGGGTGGTGATACCTCTTCTTCCTGTGTAATTGAGCTCGCCGGAATCTCTCATATCCTCAAGATAGCGCTGAACTGTTGCACGGGTGATGCCCACGCCCTTTTCGATCTCCCTGACCGTAGGGGAATAGCCGTTATCGGAAAAGAACTTCTCCACGAATTCCTTGATTATTCTCTTTTTCTCCGGGTCCTTCTTTGCCATATATATCCCCCTATTTCAAATTAAAATCTTCGGAGCTTTCATTTGAGACAATTTGTATTGTCTAAATACTAACACTTGTGAGACAATTTGTCAAGGATGATTTTTAAAATATTTTATCTTGAAAAGTTCCTTCCCTGTCATATATTATTCCCTCAAAAAAGCAGTTATTAGTTTATTTCACATAAAAATTTGATTGACACATAGGAAAGAAATTGTTAAAATTATACCAGTATGCAGAATATTTTGCCGAAAGGCATTTTGAAAGAGGGAAATTATATGAAGAATCAGTTTGCAGACAGATGTCTCATGACCAGAAAAGATACAAACTGCTCCAAGTGGGATTTTGTAGAAGAGAAGTTCGGCGACAAGGATCTTCTCCCTGTCTGGGTAGCAGATATGGACTTTAAGGTTCCCGAGTGCGTTCAGAGAGCACTCCATGAATATGTTGAAATGGGAGCTTTCGGCTATTATAAGACGCCAGATTCCTACAAGGATAATTTTATAAAGTGGGAAAAGACTCACCACGGCTACGAGGTAAAAAGAGACTGGATACTCTACTCCCCCGGCGTAGTTTCCGGAATCTTCTGGCTCCTCAACAGCCTCACAGAGCCCGATGACCACGTTATCATCCTCTCACCTGTTTACTATCCCTTTATGGAAGCCATCACAGCCAACGGCAGAAAGCCCGTTTACTCCATGCTCAAAAATGACAAGGGAGTTTACACCATCGACTTTGAGGACTTTGAAAATAAGATAGTGGACAACGATGTGAAGCTCTTTATCCTCTGCTCCCCCCACAACCCCATCGGAAGAGTATGGGACAGGGAAGAACTGGAGAAGCTTCTCAATATTTGCAGAAAGCACAATGTGTATGTTATCGCAGACGAGATACACCACGACTTTGAGATAAGCAAGAAGCACATCCCTGCCGCAACTGTTGGTGACTACGATGATATGTTAGCTACCATCACAGCTCCTTCCAAGACCTTCAACTTAGCGGCAGCTCAGAACTCCATCGTCATCATCCCCGATGAAAAGATAAGAGCTAAGTTCAAGGAATTTGTAAGCCACACAAGGATCCACGGCGGAAACGCTTTCGGAATCGTAGCCGCAACCGCAGCTTATGAGGGCGGAGAAAAGTGGCTGGAAGCTGTACTGGAAGAAATAAGAGGAAACTTTGAATACTTAAGAGACTCCCTAATCGAGGACTTCCCCGAAATCGTGGTTTCACCCTTAGAGGGAACCTATCTGGCATGGATAGACTTCGGCGCTTACATAAAGCACGACGAATTAGTTGATTTCGTCCAGAAGGAATGCCGCTTTGCCCCCGACTACGGCGAATGGTTCTTCCCTCCCGAAATGAAGGACGACACACACGTCAGAATTAACCTCGCAACTCCCAGAGAGAACATCGAGAAGCTGGATTCACTTATCGAAAAGGCACTCAAAAAGAGATTACATAAATAACATCTCCTCAGATACAAAAAGCGGAACGCATCTTTACTTGCGTTCCGCTTTATTTTTTGCTTAAAATGCTTTTTCCATGATGAAATTTCTAAGGTAAATCCCCTTTCTCAAAACCCTCTGCTCTTTTATAACTTTGTAACCCTTTTTAAGAAAGAAGGGCATCGCCGTTAAAGAGGCATGGGTGTAAAAGCTTCCGGCACTTACCGAATTTTCGGCTTTTTCCAATAGTGCAGAAGCTGTGCCCTTTTTCTGAAAATCCCTGTGGATATAGAGCCTGTCCACATAGCCGTCTGCTGCAATATCTATAAAGCCGGTGATAGTTCCATCTTCCTCTGCAACAAATGTATTATGCTCCAAAAAGGAAGCTGTCCACGCTTTTTTGTCTATCTGTCCCCCTGCCCATGCAAAAAGCTCCTCTTCGGTATAATCCTTTGCATTTACACTGTGGACGGTTTCGTAAAAAAGCTCTGCTATCTCGTCTATGTCTGTTTCTTTAAAGTTTCTTATAAGCATATTAAACCTTTATCTTCTTAAATTCCTCGGCTAAGTCCGCTACATAATCTGCGCAGGTTCTAAGCATTTCTCTTCCCCATTCCTCTGTTGCCTTAGAGGGGTGGTCGGGGCCTACCCAGCCGGAATCTGTAACCTTTCTCACGGACCTTGGGATATTAAATTCCACGCCCTTAAACTTAACAGTTGTAAAGCCTGTGGTCTTGATATTGGGTGTTACATCGTAGAGCTTTAATTCGGGGCCTATCTCGGACTTGTCCACTAAATCGGGGTCGATGCCCATTATAGCCGCTGTTTCCTCTGCTCCGCCGTGACCGCCCTTCCATTCTGGGTCCATATCCCAGACCATCTTCCACCAGTTGAGAACCGCTGTTACGCAGTTTTTCTTATCCATCTCAACTGCCACTCTCTCAATGACCTTGGTGTTGCCGCCGTGTCCGTTTAAGATAAGGAACTTTCTTGCGCCGTGGGAGTAAAGCCCCTCCACTACGCAGAGAAGGTAGTTATACAGAACCTCGTCCTTGATGCTTATAGTTCCGGGGTATTCTCTTAAATATTCGGTTGCGCCGTAGGGAATTGTGGGAGCTATCATCACATCTGTCTTTTCCTCGATGAGGGAAAGGAGCTTATTGGGTATGAGCATATCTGTGCCCAAGGGCATATGTCTGCCGTGGCACTCGATGCTTCCCACGCCTATGATAACTGTGCCGTCATTTTTAAAATACTCTTCGGCTTTCGGCCATGTCATATATTCAAGTCGCATAAAATTTTCCCTCCGTTATATTTTTCTAAAAGCTTTTGATGGTCTTTTCGTCCATGCGCTTAACTATCTCCAAAGCTAACTTGACCGCATTTTCGTAATCGGAATAAGAGGAATAGCAGTAATGGGTGTGTGCATATCTCACAGGAACTCCGATAACAATGCAGGGCACGCCCTCATTGGAAACGTGTATAAAAGCTCCGTTTGTAGAGCCGCCGGAGCGAACAGCTTCCTGACAGGGGATGCCAAGTTCCTCGGCTAAGTTTAGGGCAAATCTCTGGTATCTGGGGTTAGTTATCATCTTCTTGTCGTAGTGCCTCAACATGGGGCCTTTTTTCAAAGCTGTCTGCACCATGTAGCTCTCTGCACAAGTATCGTCGGCAGGACAGCCCTCAAATACGATTGCTATGGAAGGCTTTACCCTCTGACAGGTTAGGCTTGCGCCACGGGAACCGACTTCCTCCTGAGAAGCAAAGGCGCCCACTACATCCACATTAAGGCTTTCGCCCTTGAGCCTTCTCATGACCTCGGCTATGCAGGCACAGCCCGCTCTGTTGTCAAAGGCCTTGCCCACCATAAGGTCGTGCTTTTCATCGTAGGAGAAGGGGCTGTCGGGAACTACGGGTTCGCCTATTCTTACGCCGAAATCGTTTATAGCTTCCTCTCTTGAGGTTGCGCCCACGTCAACGGATATATCTGCAATATCAAGTGGCTTATTCCTTTCAGCTTCCGTCATAAAGTGCGGGGGCTTGGATGCAACTATGCCTAAAATGTAGCTTCCGTCCTTTACCCTCACCCAAACTCTGTGGGAGGGCACATTGTGAAGCACCCAGCCGCCTAAGGTTATGATACGCAAGGTTCCGTCGGGCTTAACTGCCTGCACCATGAATCCCACTTCGTCGGTGTGGGCATCGAGCATGAAAACAGGCTTTGTGCCGGTATTTTCATTTCTTTCTACATAGAGGTTGCGGAGGCTGTCCTCTGTCACCCTGCCGAGGTCCTCTACATAAGGTCTTATCCTCTCCAGAACCTCATCTTCAAAACCGCTCACGCCCTTAGCTTCGCATAATTCCTTCATCATTTGTAAATTTGCAGCTTTATCCATATTTATCACTCCTTATTTTATTTAGGGATGTTCTATACCTGATTTTTTAGCATTGTCAAGGACCTTCAAAAGCCACGCCATATTGTGACCGATGGTCCTCATTATCCTCATACCCTCTTCGTCCTCTCTTGTCTCCTCTGCATTGTGACCGTAGGCCATGTTCCAGTAGTTTGCAGGGACCTGAAGCATATTTGCTATGCCTATGTATTTATTGAGAAGATCGTAGGTGCAGGTTGTGCCGGCACGCCTTGCCACGGTGACCGAAACCCCCGGCTTATATGCCATATATTTTTTAGCCACCATAAAAAGCCTGTCCATAAAGGAAACCATAGTTCCGTTTGCAGAGGCAAAGTAAACGGGAGATGAAAAAACGAATCCGTCCGCTGTCTTAACCTTTTCTGCGGCGATATTTACAATGTCGTCCACCTGACATTTTCCCGTCTTGGAGCAGAAGCCGCAGGCCTTGCAGCCCACAACATCACAGCTTCCCACATCTATGATCTCAGTCTCGATGCCGTCCTCGTTAAGGGCCTTTGCAACTTCACTTAGACAGACAAAGGTTGAACCTTCCCTGTGGGGGCTTCCGTTAAATAATAAAACCTTCATATTAACGCTTCTTTCATATTTTTTCGTATATATGCTTTAACATAAGGGGAAAGTTTAATATTATACAGCCTAATTTTAATTATATTACCACAGGGGATTCTTTTTTAGGCTAAAGAAAAACCACATACAGCTTTTAACCGTATGTGGTCTCTTTGCGGAAATTTTGTATTTTTAGTTTAGGAGATGCTTATTTTCTAAAAAGGGTTTTCTATTAGTACATTCCGCCCATGCCTGCGCCTGCGGGAGCTGCGGGCTCTTCCTTAGCTTCTTCGGAAACTAAAGACTCTGTGGTGATCACCATAGCTGCAACGGATGCTGCATTCTGGAGTGCGCTTCTGGAAACCTTAGTAGGATCTACGATTCCTGCTTCCATCATGTCAACATACTCTTCGGAGTAAGCATTGAAGCCGTAGCCTGCCTTGCCGGATCTTCTGATGTTGTCGATGATAACGGAGCCTTCGAGACCTGCGTTGAGAGCGATCTGTCTGATAGGAGCTTCGAGGGCCTTGAGAACGATCTTAGCACCTGTCTTTTCGTCGCCGTCTAATGTGTCAACTAACTTTTCTACTCTCTCAACAGCGTTGATCATAGCTACACCGCCGCCGGAAACAATGCCTTCCTCAACTGCTGCCTTTGTAGCAGAGAGAGCATCTTCGATTCTTAACTTCTTTTCCTTCATTTCAACTTCGGTAGCAGCTCCGACCTTGATAACAGCTACACCGCCTGCCATCTTGGCAAGTCTTTCCTGAAGCTTTTCTCTGTCGAAGTCAGAAGTTGTAGCTTCGATCTCGTTCTTGATCTGGTTTACTCTGTCTGCGATAGCTTCCTGAGCGCCGCAGCCGTCTACGATGATTGTGTTTTCCTTTGTGACCTTAACCTGATGAGCGTGACCTAACATATCTACTGTTGCGTCCTTGAGCTCGAGGCCTAAGTCGGAGGAAACTACTGTACCGCCTGTGAGAACTGCGATATCCTGAAGCATTGCCTTTCTTCTGTCGCCGAAGCCGGGAGCCTTAACTGCTACGCAGGTAAATGTTCCTCTTAAGCGGTTGACAAGAAGTGTTGCGAGAGCTTCGCCTTCGATATCCTCAGCGATGATAACTAACTTCTGTCCTGCCTGTACGATCTGCTCTAAGAGAGGAAGGATATCCTGAATAGAGGAGATCTTCTTATCTGTGATAAGGATAACTGCATCGTCGATAACAGCTTCCATCTTTTCTGTATCTGTTACCATGTAGGGGGAGATGTAGCCTCTGTCGAACTGCATACCTTCAACTACGTCGGAGTATGTCTCGGCTGTCTTGCTCTCCTCGATGGTGATAACGCCGTCGTGGCCAACCTTTTCCATAGCTTCTGCGATGAGCTTGCCTACTACCTCGTCGCCTGCGGAAATTGTAGCAACTCTCTTGATATCGTCTGTGCCTCTTACGGGCTTGGAAATATTCTTTATTTCAGCTACTGCCTCGTCAACAGCCTTTGCCATACCCTTCTTTAAGATCATGGGGTTAGCGCCTGCTGCCACGTTCTTCATGCCTTCTCTTACGAGAGCCTGTGCTAAAACTGTTGCTGTTGTTGTGCCGTCGCCTGCTGCGTCGTTTGTCTTAACTGCAACTTCCTTTACAAGCTGTGCGCCCATATTCTCAAAGGGGTCCTCAAGCTCGATTTCCTTTGCGATTGTTACACCGTCGTTTGTGATGAGGGGAGAGCCGAACTTCTTATCCAGTACAACATTTCTTCCCTTGGGTCCAAGTGTGATCTTAACTGTATCTGCAAGCTTGTCAATACCATTCTGAAGAGCCTTTCTGGCATCTTCTCCATAAGCAATAATCTTAGCCATCTTATATCTGCCCTTTCTATACTTATTATCTTTAAAATTTATTATTCAACGATTGCAAGGATGTCGTCCT
>SAMEA104404106__coassemble_386_pt1 | contig 46836 bp, 43 predicted proteins | sample SAMEA104404106__metabat2_low_PE_047 | metagenome-assembled genome bin SAMEA104404106 (sample SAMEA104404106) | Balaenoptera acutorostrata | reverse complement strand
GAAAAGTGTCACGGACAGATCTCTGCAGAGTGTATATCAGGGGTGCTTACAATTCGTTTGAAGCTGTAATGCGCTTTGATTTCTGCATAAGAGAATGAAAAAGGATTTCCACAAAATCAAACCATTCTAACACTTAGCCGAAGCAGCGAAAAAGAAACATTGAAACAAAGGAAAACGGACATCACCAGGAGAAATCCTGGTGATGTCCGTTTTTTGCAGCCAACCCTGTCAGACAGATGCCATATATCAGTAATTTTCGTGGGTTACTGTTTTATGGACACCCATCTAAAGCTCTGTCCTTATTTTTTGTCTTTTTTAGAGTGTGCTTTGCAGTAATTCAGCTAAAGTTGTTTCGCCCCAGCTGTAATTTGTCAGGTAGCTTCCCTTGAATAGGAGCTTATATTCCTCTTTACCCGTGAGGAAATCGTAAAGATCGCAGGAAACTCTCTCTGTAACGAGTCTCCTTTTGCCGTTTACAGATTCTATTATGTGGTCTATGCCGTATTCCTCAAGGCTGTTTTTTAATTTCAAAGCCACCTTGCGGTATCTTGCCAGTGCGGCGGAATCAACGGGGGAATCCTCCCACAGGAAGTTTATGGCCTCTTCACTTGTGACAAAGCCGCCACGCCTGTCTGTGAGAAGTGCCAGAAGCTCCTTTGACTTTTCGTTTCTGAAAGCTATGGGCTTTCCGTCGGCAAATACATCGAAGTAGCCGAAGGTCCTTATTTCCACCTTTGAAGGGCTTATTTCCGCTTTCTTTTCCTCCTGAGGCTTGTCGTCCAGATTGTAGAGCATTACATAAAACGGCGCTGTGCTCCCGGGATTTTTTTCGGAAGTTATGGCTTTTATGTGCCTCTCTCTCTTTCTGTTTACATCATAGTAGGTGTATTCGGCTTCGCCCTGCTGTAAAAGCTTCATAAATTCGGAGTAGTCCACCTCGCACCTTGAAACAAGCTTTCTGATGGAAACCGCCTTTTTCATCATGGGCATCCATTCTTCCTTGGAAAAGCCGAAGAACTCCAGCACATTGTCGCTGACATAGAGGGGAGTTACCATCTTGTCCCTCACTTCAAAAGCTGATATTCCGTCGGAAAATTTCATCACCATCTTCTGCATATTCTTGAGGGATTCGTTTTCGTTTCTCAGGGAATCTGCTTCCTGATCGTTCTGTGAAGTTTTACAGCAGAAGAGAGCTGTTGTGGAGTCTATCTTTAAAAAGATGCCTGTGTGGGGGCATAATTTTCCCTCGCCCGTCATTTCACGGTAGCTTATAGTTCTGGGCTTAAGCTCTGACTTTATGAGGTTTTCGTCGTGAAATTCTCTGAAATACTCCCGGAGCTTCTGCCTGTCCTCTTCGTATACAGTGGTATCTATCCACTTTTCGGTGGCGTCCTCCATCTGCATGGGGACCTCCATCATCCATTTGAAGTTGTCGGCATTCTGCCAGTGCAGGCACTTTACGGTGTTTCCGGAGTAGTCGTACTGGAATATCTTATCGTAAACATCTGTGAGCGCTCTTATGTAGTTGGCAGTTTCCTTTTCCTTGTTTCTGCGGTAGCGCTCGGTGATATCCATGCAGACGCTTATAAATTCTTCCTCGCCCTTTTCGTTTATGTGCTTTGCTATCCAGCCGAAAAGTCTTGCCTTTTTGCCGTCACAGCGCAGAACAGTTATTTCTCCTGCAACAGGTGCGTCGTCAAGTCCTATCTTGTCCAGACAATAAGCGAGGTATCTTCTTTCCTCCAGCGGTATCATCAGGTAGATGTTCTCCTTGTAAAGGTCGAAGCAGTCTATCTCGCCCTCTTTTACCTCGGGAAATTTCATTATCTCCAGCATCTTTTTGTTGGCGTAGGTAACCTTTGGGTGTCTTTCACAGGTGTACTTTAAAAATCCGCAGGGGAGGGTGTCATTGAGAAGCCTCAGTGTGCTTCTTTCCTCTGTGAGTTTTGTTATATCACAAAGGACGGAACAGCCTTCAAATGCACCGTCTTTCTTTGTGATGACAATTTCATCGCACACATGAAGGATATTTCCGTCTTTTGCTGTAAGTCTGTATTGAAGGGAGAACTTTCCCTCTGTATTACTGATCTTTTCTAATTCTTTTAAATAACCTATCCTGTCCTCGGGGTGGATAAAGTTTAAATATCCGTCCTCGTCCTTTGCAGTAAGCTCCTTTTCGGAAGCTCCCAAAAGCTTCTGAAGGTCCCTGCCTGCAAAAATGACACGGGGCTCTTTTTCAAAAGAGTATATGTGAAAGCCCCTTATGCGGTCATTTAAAATTTCTTCCATGTTGTCAATTTTAATATTCATGGCAGCTCCTAAATGAGAAAATATATGCGGACAAAATTAAATTGCCCTATACGAACATCATTATATCATAAATGAAGCTTATTGATATTAACAATTTGCATACACAGTATTTACAATTGTTTTTTTATGATCTTTCCGCTGATCGTCTTGGGAAGACAGTCGGCAAATTCTATAAGCCTTACCCACTTGTATTCGGCAAGACGGCTGTTGCAGAAGTCCTTTATGTCCTTTTCAAGCTGCTTGGTGGGGATGAAGTCCTTGATAAGCTTGACGACAGCTTTTATAGCCTGACCTCTTAAGGGGTCGGGGATGCCCACTACACTGCACTCTGAAACTGCGGGATGCTCTTCCAGAACGTGCTCTATTTCGTAGGGACCTACTCTGTAACCGCCTGTTTTGATAATGTCATCAAATCTGCTCTTGAACCAGAAGGTTCCGTTTTCATCTCTGTATGCGGCGTCGCCTGTGTGGTAGATGCCGTTTCTCCAGACGAATCTGTACTGCTCCTCGTTGTCAAGATAGGAGGTGAATATGCCTTCCTGTCTTTTTCCCTCGGGCGGAATTATGCAGACCTCGCCTATTTCATTTACCCCGGCTTCTTTATTTTCGGGGGTTATGAGCTTTATGTTGTAAAAGGGGGAAACTACACCCACAGAGCCTGCAACAGCGGTTTCCTTGTGGAAATTAGCCATGAGAAGTGTGGTTTCTGTCTGTCCGTAGCCCTCGCAGAGGGTTATTCCGGTAGCTTCCTTGAACTTCTTGAAAACATCGGGGGAGAGCATTTCTCCTGCTGTGGATGCGTGCAGAAGTGAAGGCATCTTGGGACAGCCCTTTCTCACCAGATATCTGAAAACGGTAGGGGGAGCGCAGAAGGAGGTGACCTTGTATTTGTTTATGACAGATATGAGGTTTTTTGGCTCGAAGTTGTCAAAGTCATAGACCATAACGGCGCTTCCTGTGAGCCACTGACCGTATATCTTTCCCCATGAAGCCTTTGCCCAGCCTGTCTCTGCCACTGTGAAGTGCAGTCCGCCGTCAAAGGTGCCCTGCCAGTATTTAGCTGTGACTATGTGGGCTAAGGGGTAGGTGTAATCGTGTATAACTCCCTTGGGGTTTCCCGTTGTTCCCGATGTGAAGTAAATTATCATGGGATCGGTGGCTCTTGTCCTTGTGCGTCTCAGGCTCTTTTTGGCGTTTTCTGTTTCGCTGCTCAAGTTTCTGAAGCCGTTTACATTCTGTCTTACTGTCCAGAGTATAGGGGGCAGGGTGAGGGAGGAGACAGCCTTTAATATCTTCTGTGGTACCTCGTCCTCGGGGGTGGCTATTATGGCCTTTACCCTTGCCTTTTTCACCCTGTAAAGGATGTCGTCCTCTGTGAGCATATGGGTTGCAGGTATCATGGTTATGCCCAGCTTGTGAAGGGCTACGGCGGCAAACCAGTATTCGTAGTGGCGCTTCAGGATGACCATTACTCTGTCACCTTTTCTGAGCCCTGAAAACTTAAAGACATTTGCCATCTTGTCTGAATTGGTTTTTATATCTTTAAAGCTGAAAATATGCTCTTCGTTTTCTGTATTGCACCACACAAGTGCTGTTTTTTCGGGAGTTTCCTTTGCAATTTCGTCCACGACATCGTAGCCGAAGTTGAAATTGTCGGGATATTTCAAAGAAAACTTTGTAAGCTTTCCGTTTTCGTCAAAGATTTCCTCGCAGAAATTCTTATAAATGCTCATTTTAGCTCCTTACATTCCTGTACCTATGCGGCGGAACCTGTCATATCTTTTGGATATAAGTTCCGGCTCCTTTGAAAGTGTGTCTATTTCCTCTGCCAGAAGGAGTCTTATCCTGTCAAAAAACTCCTTGCTTCCTATGTCCTTTTCGGAGAGTATCTTTTCGATTATTCCGAAGCTCCTGGCATCTTCGCTGGTGAGCTTAAGCTGTGCAGCCGCATCGGGGGCAAATTTTGCATCCTTCCAGAGAATGCTTGCACAGCCTTCGGGGGATATTACCGAGTAAACGGAATTTTGAAGCATCCATACCCTGTCGGCAACAGAAAGAGCCAGAGCTCCGCCGCTGCCGCCTTCCCCTATGAGTATGGAGATTATAGGAACGCAGATGGTCGTCATTTCTGTTAAGTTTTCGGCTATTGCCTGTCCCTGACCTCTTTCCTCTGCGCCTATTCCGCAGAAAGCTCCGGAGGTGTCAACGAAATTTATAATGGGACGGCCGAATTTTTCCGCCTGCTTCATAAGCCTGAGGGCTTTTCTGTAACCCTCGGGGTTGGGGGAGCCGAAGTTTCTCTTGGCTCTCTCCTTGGCGGTGTGTCCTTTTTCTATTGCTATAACTGTCACAGGTGTTGAGTGAAGATAGGCTATGCCGCCTACAATAGAGGCATCGTCGCCGAACCTTCTGTCGCCGTGAAGTTCTGTAAAATGAGTAAAAATATTGTTTATATAGTCAAGTCCGGTGGGCCTTTTGCTGCTTCGGGCTTCTTTTACTCTTTCATAAGGTGTTAGGCGCATTTTTTAACCTCCTGTGTGAAGTTTGATTATCTCTGATAAAAGCTCCTTCTGATTTTTTCTGTCGGAGATCTTATCTATAAATCCGTGTTCCAGCAAAAATTCAGAGGTCTGAAAGCCTTTTGGAAGGCTCTTTTTTGTTGTCTGCTCAATAACTCGTTTTCCTGCAAAGCCCAAGGTTGCACCGGGCTCGGCAAGGATTATGTCGGCTTCCATAGCGAAGGAAGCCATAACTCCGCCTGTTGTGGGATCTGTAAGCACCGCTGTATACAAAAGTCCTGCGTCGGAATGTCTTTTTACAGCTGCACTTACCTTGGCCATCTGCATGAGAGATAAAAGTCCCTCCTGCATTCTTGCTCCGCCCGATACTGTAAAGCCTATTACGGGAAGGCGGTGTGAAAGTGCATATTCAAAAAGTGAGGTTATTTTTTCACCTACGACAGTTCCCATGCTGCCCATCATAAAGTAGGGTTCCATGGAAAAAATGCAGACAGAGCTTCCGTCTATTTTTCCTGTTCCGCAGATAACAGCTTCCTCCTCACGGCTGGCTGTCTTTACTGTCTCCAGCTTTTCTCTGTAACCTGTAAAGCTCAGGGGATTTCCTGATTTCATGCCTGAATAAAGCTCGTGGAAGCTGCCCTTATCACATATCATCAAAAGTCTCTGACGGGCTTTCATTCTGAAATGATAGCCGCAGGGGCACACAAGGTTATTTGCCCAGAGACGGCTCAAAGGTATTTCCTTGTGGCAGTTAGGACAGGTCTTGCAGGGCTCGCAGTTGTCCTCCTGTATGGGGAAATTGGTTCTGCCGCCCTCCTCAAGTTTATTCTTGGGCTTTAAAAAGTTTATAAAAGCCATTTATGATCACCTGTTTCCTATAAGTGTTAAATCGTATTCTCCCGTTGTAAAGGGATTGCTCTCTATTATCTTGAGCTGCTCTTCTATATTTGTAGGTATGCCGTCAATAACCAGTTCGCAGAGTGCTGCACGGAGCTTTCTCAGAGCTTCCTCTCGTGTTTTAGAGTAAACTATGAGCTTACCTATGAGGGAATCGTAATAGGGGGAAACTACCATGCCGTCTATGAGGCAGGAATCGAATCTCACCCCGGGACCGCCCGGCACATGGAGCATTTTAAGCTCTCCGCAGGCACGGGCATTTATTCTTGCCTCTATTGCAGAGCCTGAGAAGTGTATCTCGTCCTGTTTAAAGTTTAAGGGGATGCCGGAAGCTATTCTTATCTGCCACTTCACAAGGTCGATGCCGGTGAGCATTTCTGTTACACAGTGCTCAACCTGTAAGCGCACATTCATCTCCATGAAGTAGAAGTTTCCCTTCCTGTCCATGAGAAATTCCATTGTTCCTGCGCCCACATAGCCTATTTTCTTTATGGCCTTTACGGCGTCGGAAATAAGCTTTTCACGCATTTTCTTGGAAACTGCGGGGGAGGGTGTCTCCTCTATGAGCTTTTGATTTCTTCTCTGGACAGAGCAGTCACGCTCGCCTAAGCAGACGGCATTTCCTTCCTCGTCGCAGAGCATCTGCAATTCTATGTGTCTTGCAGGGTGGATGAATTTTTCTATATAGAGGGAGCTGTCGCCGAATGCGCCCATGGCCTCATTTGAAGCCTGCATGAATGCCTCGGCAATATCATCTTTTGTATTTATAAGTCTTATGCCTCTGCCGCCGCCTCCGGAACGAGCCTTCAGCATGACGGGGTAGCCCAGCTTTTCGGCTGTCTCTTTGGCTTCCTGAATGGATGCTATTTCCTTTGCCCCGGGAATTACTGTAAGTCCGGCGTTTTTCATAAGCTCCTTCAAAGCGCCCTTGTCGCTTAAATTCTCCATGCTGGAGGGGTCGGGACCTATGAAAACTATACCGTTTCTTCTGCAGAGATGAGCAAAGTAGGCATTTTCAGACAGGAAGCCGTAGCCGGGATGAACCGCCTGTGCACCGGTTATAAGTGCGGAGCTGATGATCTGCTTTTCGTTTAAATAGCTGTCCTTGGCGTCATTGGAGCCTATGCAGATGCTTTCATCGGCAAGGGCAACGTGGAGAGAGCTTTTGTCAGCTTCGGAATAGACCGCTACGGTAGATATGCCCATTTCCTTGCAGGCTCTTATTATCCTTACAGCTATTTCTCCTCTGTTGGCAATAAGTATTTTTGAAAACATTGGTTATTCTCCTGTTACTGCAAAGGAAAATTCGGCGCTTGCACAAAGTCTGTCTCCCACTTTTACAGTTCCTTCTGCAAAGTAGAAGGGGTGCTTTGCCCTCTTGATGTGACAGCTTGTGGTGATGAGATCTCCGGGCTTTACGGGGCTTCTGAATTTAACATTGTTGAGTCCTGTATACACGGGAAGCTGACCGTTTTCCAGATGTCCTGCCATGAGTGTGCAGGCGGACTGAGCCAGAATTTCCAGAAGTATCACTCCGGGAACTATGGGATTTCCGGGAAAGTGACCTTTTAAAAAGAATTCGTCCCCTCTTACCTTGTAGTGACCTGTGGAAATTCCGTCCACACATTCTGCATCGTCCAAAAGCAGCATATTGTCCCTGTGGGGGAGTATTGTCATAAGTTCTTCTCTTGTCATTTTATTACCTCTTAAGTCTGAAAAGCTCGGTGCCGTATTCTACATTCTGACCGTCGGCAACGCATATCTGTGAGATAGTGCCCTCTGTGTCGGAGGGTATCTCATTTAGAAGCTTCATAGCTTCAACTATGCAGAGAACCTTGCCCTTTTCCACCTTGTCGCCGATATTCACATAGGGCTCGGCATTTTCGGCAGGGGAAGCGTAGAAAACTCCCACCATGGGAGAACGCACGCTGATGTAGTCGGTGTCCTCCTTTTTTGCCTGCACGGGAGCAGGGGCTTCTTCTATTCTTGCAGGTGCGGCTGTTACCTTTTCGCCGAAATTCTTTTCCAGCCTAACCACCTTGTTGTCCTCTGTTATCTCCAGTCCTGTGAGCTTTAATTCGTCCATAAGACCTGCGTATTTTCTAATCTCGGATTCGTTTATCAAAATTATACCCTCCTGAATACTAAGCAGGCATTGTGTCCGCCGAAGCCTAAGGAATTGGAAACTGCCATGTCGATGTTTGTCCTTACTGCCACATTGGGTGTGTAGTCAAGATCGCATTCCTCGTCCTTTTCCATAAGGTTTATTGTGGGAGGGATGATGCCTTCATTGAGAGCTAAGATAGAAGCCATAGCTTCGATAGCACCGGCGGCGCCCAGCATATGTCCTGTCATGGACTTTGTGGAGCTTATGTGTATCTCTCTTGCCTTTTCTTCACCGAAAGCCTTCTTGACAGCTAAGGTTTCGATGGAGTCGTTCATGTGTGTGCCTGTTCCGTGGGCGTTGAAGTAGATATTTTCATTTTCCTTGCAGCCTGCTTCCTCCAGAGCCATCTTGAGAGCTTCGGATGCGCCAAGAGCTTCGGGGTCGGGGGAGGTGATGTGGTGAGCATCGCTGAGTGAGCCGTAGCCGCAGATCTCTGCATAGATCTTTGCGCCACGGGCCTTTGCGTGTTCATATTCCTCTAAGATGAGAATTGCCGCACCTTCACCTATTACAAAGCCGCCTCTTCTCTTATCAAAGGGGAGAGAAGCCTCGTCCTTATTTTCGGATGTGGAGAGAGCCTTCATATTAGAAAAGCCCGCAACAGCGCAGGGAGCGATAGCTGCTTCGCTTCCGCCTGCAATAGCGGCATCTGCATAGCCGTGTCGGATAAGTCTGACTGCTTCGCCGATGGCTGTTGTACCGGAAGCGCAGGCTGTAACTGAAGGCATAGCAGGTCCCTTGCAGTTAAATCTGATGGATACCTGACCTGCGGCCATGTTTGCTATGAGCATGGGGATGAAGAGGGGGGATACCCTGTTGGGGCCCTTCTCCAGAAGCTTCTGATGCTCCTTCTCGATGGTGTGGATGCCGCCGATGCCGTTTCCTATATATACGGCAAACTTAAAGGGGTCAACTGTTCCCATGATGCCGCTTTCGTCCACTGCCATCTGTGAAGCTGCAACTGCAAACTGTGCATATCTGTCGGTGCGGTTGGCCTCCAGCTTCTCCATGTATTTTAAGGGGTCAAAGCCCTTTACCTCAGCGGCTAAATGAGCCTTGTACCCTTCTGTATCAAACTGTGTTATTACATCAATGCCGTTTTTGCCCTGCTTCATTCCTTCCCATGTCTCTTCCATGTTGAGACCTAAGGGGGAGACAGCGCCCATTCCTGTTACGACAACTCTTCTATTTTCCATTTTTGTTTCTCCTTACATACAAAGTCCGCCGTCAACCTTTATGACCTCGCCTGTGATGTACTTCTGCTCGATCAGGAAAAGTGCAGTTTCGGCTATGTCGGAGGGCTCGCCCATCTTGCCTAAGGGTATCATCTTTAAGAAGGGGCTGTCCTCTAAGTCCTTTGTCATGTCGGTTGCCACAAATCCGGGAGCTATGGCGTTGCAGCGGATGTTTTTAGCTGAAAGCTCCTTGGCACAGGACTTGGTAAGACCGATGACTCCTGCCTTGGAAGCTGAGTAGTTGCACTGTCCTGCATTTCCCATGATGCCTACAACAGAGGAAATATTTACGATAACGCCCTCTTTGCTGCGGATGAATACAGGAGCTGCATGGCGTATCATATTGAATGCGCCCTTTAAATTGGTATCTATAACGGCATCGAAGTCCTCTTCCTTCATAAGAGCAAGAAGATTGTCCCTTGTGATGCCTGCATTATTTACAAGTATATGAAATGTGCCGAAATCCTTCTTTATATCGGAAACAAGTGCCTTTGCAGCCTTAAAATCAGCTACGTTGCACATGTAGCACTTAGCTTCTACGTTATATTTTTCACGGCAGACCTTGCAGACGTTTTCTGCCTTTTCGGTGTTGCCTGCATAAACTACGGCTATGTTTGCGCCGTTTTCTGCTAATTTATATGCGATAGCTTCGCCTATTCCTCGGGAAGCTCCTGTGATCACTGCTGTTTTGCCTGTTAGCATGTTTTCACCTTCTCTAAAATTTCACCGAGATCGGATACAGAGTAAGCATTTACCTCTTTGTCGATCTTCTTTATCATGTTGGTAAGAGTTTTTCCGGGGCCTATCTCAATAAATGTGTCGATGCCGTCGGAAATCATATTTCTTATAAGCTTTTCCCATCTTACGGGGTGGTTTATCTGGTTTTTAAGCTGTGAGAGTATGTCCTCTTTGTAAATTTCGCCTGTGAGGTTGGAATAAAGGGGGATAGAGGGCTGAGAGAGTGTAAATTTCTTAAGCTCTTCACCGAATTTTTCCGAAGCTTCGTCCATAAAAGGCGAGTGGAAAGCACCCTTTACCTTTATGGGGACAGCTCTTCCTCCTGCTTCCTTCACTTCTTTTAAAAACTCGTCCCTTGAATCCAGTATTCCTGAGACGCTTATCTGTCCGGGGCAATTGAAGTTGACGGGGTAGATGCCGGAAAAATGACCGCACAGCTCATCGACCTTTTCTTCACTGAGCTTTAAAACGGCTGCCATGAAGGTGTTTTCGTCTGCACTTTCGGACATGAATCGTCCCCTCTGGGATACTATCTCAAATCCGTCTTTAAGACTGAAAACACCGGAGCAGCCTGCCGCCGCTACTTCTCCCAGTGAGAAGCCTGCGGCGGCAGAAGGAAAGATATCGTTATTTTTGAGGATTTCTAAGTAAGCGCTTTCTAAAGCGTAAAGTGCGGGCTGGGTGTTCTTGGTTTCCTTGAGTTCTTCTGAAGAACCTTCGAAGCAAAGCTCCTTTAAGCCCGGTCTTAAATCTTCTAAAGTGTCAAATACATTTTTAGCCTCGGGATACTTTTCGTAAATATCCCTTCCCATGCCGGGAAACTGGTCACCCTGACCTGAAAAAACAAAAGCTATTCTACGCATGAGTCAGCCCTCTTAAGGATGGCTTCTGCCTCTTCCATTACTTCCTTTACGATCCGGGCTGCGGGTTGTTCTTTCTTTACCATAGCGGCGCACTGACCTGCTATGAAGCAGCCGTGTTCATTGTCGCCTTCCTGTACGGCAAGGCGTAAAGCTCCGTTTCCCAGAGCCTCTAATTCCTCATCGGGAATGTTGCTGTACTCCTTCTGCATATAGTTTCTTGCAAAAGGTGTGCGGAGGCTTCTTACGGGGTGGCCTAATTTCTTGCCTGTCACCATGGTGCAGAGGTCGGTTGCCTTTAAAACCTTGGCCTTGTAGTTGGGGTGGATGGAGCATTCCTCTGCGCTTAAAAAGCGTGTGCCCATCTGAACTCCGCAGGCACCTAACATGAATGCTGCGGCAACTCCTCTTCCGTCAGCGATGCCGCCGGCGGCTAATACGGGGAGGTTTGTAGCGTCGCACACCTGAGGAACTAAAACCATAGTTGTAAGTTCTCCTATGTGACCGCCGCTTTCTCCGCCTTCAGCTATGAGGGCAGAAGCTCCCAGCTTAGTCATAAGCTTTGCCATGGAAACGGAGGGAACTACGGGGATGACCTTGATTCCTGCTTCCTTCCACTCCTTCATGTACTTGGAGGGGTTTCCGGCTCCTGTTGTGATGACATCCACCTTTTCCTCAACTGCCACCTTTGCGATGTCAGAGGCAAAAGGGCTCATGAGCATGATATTTAAACCGATGGGCTTATCTGTGAGACTCTTAGCCTTCTTTATTTCGTTTCTTATGTAGTCGGCAGGGGCATTTCCGGAGGCGATTATTCCTAAACCGCCGCCCTCGGAAACAGCAGCAGCTAACTTGCCGTCTGCTATCCATGCCATGCCGCCCTGAAATACAGGGTACTTTATACCTAAAAGTGTGCAGAGATCGGATCTAATCATCTACTTATCCTCTACTACGGACTGGATGAAAGCATCTAATTCACCGACTGTCTCTACCTTCTCGGAAAGCTCGATCTCCTTGCCGATCTCATCTTCGAGTTCCATGATGAGGTCAACTGTATCTAAGGAGTCGATGCCTAAATCAGCAAACTTGCTTTCGGGAGTGATTGTCTCAACGTCGCATCCGATACGGTCAGCTAAAATCTTTGCAATAGTATTAAAGTACATAATAAATTTCCTCCAAATGATCTTTTTGATCTGTTTTTTATTTTTTGCCTTTGGGCTTTTTACAAGTTGAATTATACAGTTATGTGCGTTCCACATTTAGACCTCTGCCGTTCCTTTAGCGTTCCCAAATGTTAAATTTTTCTTACTTTCCTTCATCTAAATTAGAAATTCTTCCTCAAAAAATAAAAAAAGCACCCTTTTGAAGGTGCTGTAAACCAAATTGTAATGAAGCTTTTAATGTGATAATATATCCCTTGCAGGAAGAATGTATGTAAAAAGGAGGAAAGGCTTTTTATGAAAAAGGCGGTAATAGATATAGGCTCAAATTCCGTCAAATTTCTTGTGAGCGAGCTTGCATCAGATGGTATTATAAAGAATATTCTCGATACAAATGAAATTGCAAGGCTGGGCGAAGGATTGGAAAAAGACGGACTTCTCACAGAAGAGGCTATAAAGAGAAATACAGAAGCCGTAAGGGGCTTTTATGAAAAAGCTGTGGAAATGGGAGCCTGCGAGGTAAAAGCTGTTGGTACAATGGCCCTCAGAAAGGCAAAGAACAGGGATGAATTTCTAAAGAGGGTAAAGAACGCCTGCGGACTTGAAATTTCTGTTGTGCCCGGCGAAGAAGAGGCAAGGCTCTCCTATTTAGGTGTGCTGTCGGGCTTTTCTTTTGAGGACGAAGCTGTCACAGCTTTTGATACAGGCGGCGGAAGCACAGAATTTATTTTCGGAGAGGGCAGAGAGCTGAAAGAGCGCTTCAGCATAAATTTAGGTGCCAACAGGATAAAGGAAAATTATCTTATCTCCGACCCTGTTTCCGATGCGGAAATTAAAAGGGCAAGGGAAGATATTTTAAATGAGCTTAAAGATGCCGGCATAAAGAAGGAGCATTCACTTCTCATAGGCATAGGCGGAACTGTCACCACTATGGCTTCTGTAAAAGCTAAGATGGAAGTTTACGATGCAGATAAAATTCAGGGCTCTGTATTGACAAAGGCAGATGTCGAGGCTGAACTTGCTATGTGCAAAAATATGACAGTTGAGGAAAGGCGCCGTATTGTGGGGCTTCACCCCAAGAGAGCGGAGATAGTAGTTGCCGGTGCGCTCATAGTTGACACCATAATGGAAACGGCAGGCGCAAAAGAACTAAAGGTCAGCGACAGGGGACTTCGCCACGGCCTTATGAAGCTTTTATTTGAACAATAAGAAAAAGGCATCTTCTTTATCTTGAGAAGATGCCTTTTATATTTTTGTTTTAGTCGTTCTTATTGAGCCAGTTTATAAGTACCTCTATGTACCTTTCGGTTTCCTCTACAAAGGGCATATGACGGCTGTATCTGAAAAGCTCCCATTCTGAATTGGGGATCCTGTCGTACATTGTCTTTGCTATATAGGGGGAGCATAGGTCTCTCTGACCGTCTGTAATGAGGCAGGGTGTCTTTATTTCATGGAGCCTGTCTGTAACTTCAAATCCGCTTAAAGTTCCTGTGGGGGTAAATTCATTTTCGCCCCAGCCTGTAACATAAGCTTCTCTTCCTGCTTTCTTTTCTCTTCTTAAGCATTCGGGAGAATTTTCGTCAATGTCAGGGGAGCAGTGCATGTGCATGAATACATCCAAAGCTTCTAAGTAGGCAGGGTCAGAGTAATTTCCTGTTGCAAGAGCTGTCTTGAGAGCTTCCTGATATTTAGGAGCCATATAGCCTATTCTTCTCCACTGTTCTTCCTCCCAGAGCTTTGCAGAGGGAAGTGTGGAGGAGAGGACGAAGGACTTTACACCTTCCTTATTTCCAAGAGCATATAAAAGAGCCATCATTCCGCCCCAGGACTGTCCCATTATGTGGACTTCCTTGAGGTTTAAATGCTCTCTCAAGGCATCTAATTCCTCTATCCATGTGTCGGCATTAAAATATTCCTTGTGTCCCTCTATAAAGGAGTTTCCGCAGCCTATCTGATCGTACATGATGAGCTGTCTGCCGTCTCTTTCTGCAAGGTAATCCAGAACTTCAAAGTAATTGTGTGTGGAGCCGGGACCTCCGTGAAGAAGTATGAGGGGCTTTTTGCTGCCGGCAGCTTCTCCTGTTATTCTATAATAGGTCTTACCTTCTTTAAAGGGCATATAGCCTTCTGTGATTTTCATGTGGCACCTCCGAAAAACTTGATCTCATGCAGATATAATAGCACATATTATTTTACTTGCAAAGAAGTTTCACGGCATATATAATCACTTTAAAAGGGGTGTATATATGAAGTACAGTATTTTATATAAGGACTGCAAAAAGGAGTTTTACGAAAGAGTTGCTCCCAATGCCAAGACGGGCTGGGAAGCTGCCAACCTGTGGCTTCCCGATCTGGACGAAAAGGCACAGGAGGAAGGGGAGAGGCTCAATGTGCTTCTTCCGCTTATAAAGTGGTCGGTGGAGATAGATGACCTTTCAGAGGAATTATCCGACGAATTATGGTTTTACAAAAATGACCTTGATTCGGGAATTTTGGATGATATCATCGACCCTCTTGAAAGGGACGAAATAGAAAATGACCTTTTGGAAGCTTACGAAAAAGCTTTTAAAGAGGAAGAATAAAAAATAAGCCGGGGGATAAAACCTCCGGCTTTCTGTTATATTAAAGCTCTACTCTAACCATTCTGTAACCTACGCCTATGTGTGTCTGAATGTATTCGGGGGAACCTTCGTGGTCCTCCAGCTTCTTTCTCAAGGTCGCCATGAATACTCTCAAGGAAGCAACATCATTTTCCCAGCTGTGTCCCCAGACGTGCTCTGTTATATATGTATGGGTGAGCACCCTGCCTAAATTTTGTGAAAGAAGGCAGAGAAGCTTGTACTCGATGGGGGTGAGGTGCATCTCTTCACCTCTTAAAAAGGCACAGCCGCCTGCATAATCTATGGTGAGCTCGCCGTTTTCAAATTTTGAGGTCTGCTCTTTTCCCATGCTTGCCATGGAAAGTCTCCTCTGTGTGGCTCTCAGTCTTGCAAGAAGCTCATCCACGGAGAAGGGCTTGGTGAGATAATCGTCAGCTCCTGCATCGAGGGCGGCTATCTTATCCTTGTCCTCACTGCGGGCGCTTATTACGATTATGGGCATATTGGACCAGCCTCTTATGTTTTCAATTACCTCTATGCCGTCCATGTCGGGAAGTCCCAGATCAAGAAAAACGATGTCGGGGTTGTGAGAAGCAGCTTCCATTATAGCTGTCTTTCCGTTCTGAGCCACAAGGTAGTGGTAGTCGTTGTTCTTGAGTGTGCTGGTCATGAGGTTCTTTACAGAGTGATCGTCCTCTACTATTAAAACGGTGGTTCTGTTATTCATAAATTGTTACCTCCTCAATGGGTAAAGTGAACTTAAATACAGTGCCTTTGGGATGGTTGTCCTCAACAGAGATATTTCCGCCGTGGGCATTGATTATGGACTTGCAAAGTGAAAGTCCCAGACCTAAGCTTCTGCGGCTGTCGATGATCCTGTTGGCTCCGCTGTAAAACATATCGAATATTTTGGGTTTCATTTCATCAGGGATACCTGCACCTTCGTCGGATATAGCCACAACTGCCATGTCATTTATCTTTCTGGTGCTTATCTGGATGGTGGTTCCCTCAGGTGTGTATTTTATAGCATTGTCTACAATATTTATTATAACCTGAACTATGAGTTTTGCATCCATTTTTGCTAAAAGAAATTCATCTTCATACTTGAGCTCTATATTGTAGTTTACGCTCTTTCTGTTTATGTGCTTGAGAGCTTCCTTTATTACATCGCTTAAAAGCTCCGAGCAGATGTTGAGGTTCAGGTGATTTTCCTCAAGCCTTGTTACAGAGAGAAGATTTTCCACAAGGTTTATGAGCCACATGGAATCGTCGTAAATGTCGGTGAAGAGCTGATGCTTTGTCTCCTCATCCATTCGGTTTCCGTTGGAGAGGAAGTTGCTGGCGTTGCCGGAGATGGAGGTGAGGGGAGTTCTCAAATCGTGGGAAATAGCCCTTAAAAGGTTGGCTCTCAGCTGTTCCTTCTGTGCCAAAATAGCGGCTTCTTCCTTTTCTCTTGCGTTCTTTTCGTTTTCAAGAGCTAAAGCGCATTCGCCCAGCACGGAAAGAAGGATGCCCTTTTTGGAAAAGTCGATGCCGTTTTCTCCTATTGCTATTCCCAGAACGCCGTAGACATTGTCGTTTATTCTGATAGCGAGATAGAGGCACTTTGCATTGGAGAGTGTCTGAGTTGTTGCGCCTGCGTGCTTGTTGTTTTTTAATACCCACATGGCGACAGCTTTTTCTCCCGTTGTCAGGTAGTTTTCCTTTGTTTCGCTTTCCGGATCGTGGTAGAAGATCCTGGGGCTCTTAAATTCTCCCTTTTCCACAGGGTAGATGACTAAGTCTGTCTCCAGAAGTCTGTCAAGGTGCATAGCCAGTGCATTTAAAATTTCATCTATGCCGTTTGCCTGCTGAAGAGACTGGTTTACGTCAAAGAGAAGCTTTGTTCTGTAGGCTGCGATGGCTGACTGCCTTGCATGGTCCTTTAATTTTAAGGCCAGTGAGCTTGTGAGGAATGCCGATATGAACATTATGATAAATGTTACAGGGTAGCCCTTGTCGTAGGCTCTAAGGCTCAGACGTGGGTCTGTAAAGAAGAAGTTAAAGACAAGTACGCTCAGAAGCGAGGAAAATATACTGGATGCCTTATTCTGTGCAAGGACCGATATTACCAGAACGCCCAGAACGTAGATAGTGATGATATTTGCTTCCTCAAAGCCTGCGTAGTCAAATAAGAAGCCTACCATAGTTGTCAGTATAAGCACTGAAATTATCTTTAGAAGGTCAAAGATTATAGATTTGCCCGTGTGCTTCTTTGCCTTTTTGGGGCGGTAGGGCACCTTTGAAGCCGAGTCGGGGATGATGTGAACATCGAGGTAGGGGGCATCGGCTATCAGCTTTTCTGTAAGTGTCTGCTTCCCGAATATCTTTCCTCTTGACGCCATGCTTCTTCCCACAACTATCTTTGATACCCTTGCAAGTCTTGCAAATTCAGATATCTGATAGGGGACGTCAGCTCCGTATATGGTTTCTATCTTTGCTCCCAACTGTTCTGCAAGTCGGATATTTGCTCTCAGCCTCTGAAGATTTTCCTTGCTCATCGCCTGAAAGTCAGGTGTCTCTACAAAGAGCGCTGTGAAATTTCCTTTAAATGCCTGAGCCATTCGGGCGGCTGTTCTTATTATTCTGGCATTGGAAGGGGAGGAGGAAAGGCACACCAGTATGTGCTCCTCTATGTGGTAGTTTTCATTTTTTCTTATGCCTTCGCTTTCGCTGATGCGGTTTACTCTGTCGGCGCATCTTCTCAGGGCTATTTCTCTTAAGGCTGTCAGGTTGGGTGAGGTAAAGAAGTTCGCCATGGCTCTTTCTGCCTGTGCGTGCTTATATACCTTGCCGCTTTCTAGTCTGCCGAGAAGCTCATCCGGCTCAATATCAACTATCTCCACCTGATTTGCCTTGTCGAAAACGGAATCGGGTATTCTTTCCTTTACAGTTATGCCTGTGATGGAGGCAACTGTGTCATTGAGGCTCTCGATGTGCTGAACATTTATGGTGGTCCATACATCTATACCTGCATTGAGAAGCTCCTGCACATCCTGATAGCGCTTTTCGTGGCGGCTTCCGGGTGCATTTGTGTGGGCAAGCTCGTCCACTAAAATGAGCTTCGGCTTTCTTTTGAGCGCCGCATCCAGATCAAAGTCACGGAGAACTATGCCGCCGTGGGAGATGGTTCTGGGGGGAATAAGCTCAAGCCCTTCCAAAAGTGCAAGGGTTTCCGGCCTTGTGTGAGGCTCTATGTAGCCTGCAACTATGTCAATTCCCTTTTCCTTTGCCATGTGGGCATCCTTCAGCATGGCGTAGGTCTTTCCTACACCGGCTGCATATCCGAAGTAGATCTTGAAGGTTCCCTTTGTATTTTCCTTGTCGACGTATGTTATCGTCGGAGTTCCGTTAGTATAATCCATATCTGTCCCCTCTCTTAGGGTATTATAGCTTAAATTTAACTAGACTTGTATAGTTTAAATATTTTTATATTCACCCAAATTAATTTTAACATTCAGATAATAAGGTTATTATAAAGACATGACCTAAGACATTAAGACGAAATAAAGACCGCAGATCTCTCTTTTTATCTGCGGTCTTTATTATAGGGAATATTGGGAAAGAATTATGCCTTAATAAGTCCCATAGCTTCGGCGATTTCAATGTTTACGCCCAGTACGTTAACTGTTTCGTTGCCGAAAACGCCTAAAAGCTTTCCTTTAGTATTGTTGTCTACGATTGTGAGAAGCTCTTCATGGGATAAGCCGGAAGCCTTCTCGATGGCAGGGAGCTGAATGAGAGCGGATTCCACAGAGATGTGGGGGTCAAGTCCTGAACCGGAAGCTGTCATAAGGTCTCCGGGGATGTCCTCAGCTTTTACATCGGGGTTCTTCTCGAGGAAGGAAGCGATGTCGTTTTCTACTCTTTCAGCAAGTGCGGGATTGGAAGGTCCCAAGTTCTGAGAGCCTGTTGCAACTCCGCCGAATTCGGAACCGTCATTGAAAACTTCGTTTCCGTTTTCATCTGCCTTGTAGGTATTGTAATGAACTGCGGAAGGTCTGCCCTTCATGAAGTAGTCCTCTGTAAATTCCTGACCTACGATCTCACTGCCGACATTTTTGCCATCTATTTCAATTATGCTTCCCTTAGCCTGATGGGGGAATACCAATCCTGCGATGCCGTTCATAAGTAAGGGATAAACAAGTCCGCAGATGAGCATAAGAACAACTGTTGCTGAAACAGCCTGTCTGATAATATTCTTAATATTCATAATTACATCTCCTTAAAGACCTAAAGATAAGAGTATAGGGCTTATAAGCATATCAATTATCTTGATTCCGATAAAGGGAGTGATGATACCGCCTACGCCGTAGATACCCATGTTTCTGGCAAGCATTCTGCCGGAGCTCATGGGACGGTACTTAACGCCCTTCATAGCCAAGGGGATAAGTGCGGGGATGATGAGCGCATTGAAGATAAGAGCTGATAAAATAGCACTGTTTGTGGAAGCTAAGTGCATGATGTTAAGCACTCCTAACTGGGGGATAGCGAGCATGAACATAGCGGGGATGATTGCGAAGTATTTTGCTATATCGTTTGCGATGGAGAAGGTGGTGAGGGAGCCTCTTGTGATGAGAAGCTGCTTGCCTATCTCTACTACTTCAAGAATCTTTGTGGGGTCAGAGTCAAGGTCTACCATGTTGGCAGCTTCCTTGGCAGCTGTTGTGCCGGAGTTCATAGCAAGTCCGACATTTGCCTGAGCTAATGCAGGGGCGTCGTTTGTGCCGTCGCCTGTCATAGCTACGATCTTTCCGAGAGCCTGTTCCTTCTTGATAACTGCGATCTTATCCTCGGGCTTGCACTCTGCTACGAAGCCGTCAACGCCTGCTTCCTCTGCAATTGTTGCAGCTGTGAGGGGGTTATCGCCGGTGCACATGATGGTCTTGATGCCGATTGCACGAAGGCGCTGGAATCTTTCTCTCATTCCGGGCTTAACAGTATCCTTTAGGTAGATGACACCTAAAATTCTGTTGTTTTCGCAAACTACAAGGGGAGTTCCGCCTAAGGAGGAAATCTTATTTACATGCTCCATAAGGTCGGAGGGGATCTTTCCGCCTAACTCTGTAACGTAGTTCTTGATGGCATCGCAGGCACCCTTTCTGTACTTTGTACCGTCGGGGAGGTCGATACCGGACATTCTTGTCTGTGCTGTAAATTCTAAGAACTCGGAAACTTCGGGTTCCTTTGTTGTGTCGCCCATCTTCTTGGCTAAATCAAGTGTGGACTTTCCTTCGGGTGTTCCGTCTAAGAAGCTGGTGAGAGAAGCTGCCTTTAAAAGCTCCTTCTTGTCGATGCCTTCAACGGGATAAAATTCAGAAGCAAGACGGTTGCCGAAGGTGATCGTACCGGTCTTGTCGAGGATCATTGTATCTACGTCGCCGCAGGCTTCAACTGCTTTGCCGGACATAGCGATTACGTTAAATTTTGTAACTCTGTCCATACCTGCAATACCGATAGCGGAAAGGAGACCGCCGATAGTTGTGGGGATGAGGCAAACCATAAGAGCGATAAGTGTGGAGGTTGAAAGCTCAACTCCGGAATAAACTCCGATGGGGTAAAGCGTTACGATAACGATGAGGAAGATGATAGTTAAGGAAACGAGAAGTGTGTTTAATGCGATCTCGTTGGGGGTCTTTTTTCTGGAAGCTCCCTCTACGAGAGCTATCATCTTATCTAAGAAGCTGTTTCCTGCATCTGCTGTGATCTTTACCTTAAGGTAGTCGGAAACAACTGTTGTGCCGCCTGTTACAGAGGAGAAGTCGCCGCCGGATTCTCTTACTACGGGAGCGGATTCACCTGTGATGGCAGATTCGTCAACGGAAGCTATGCCTTCGATGACCTCGCCGTCTCCGGGGATGATCTCGCCTGTATTGACGAGTACGATGTCTCCGCACTTCAAGCTGCCGGAGGAAACTACTGTGATAGTTCCGTCGTCATTGAGAATGTGAGCTTCTGTGTCCTTCTGTGTCTTTTTAAGTGTTTCGGCCTGAGCCTTTCCTCTACCTTCTGCAACAGACTCTGCGAAGTTTGCAAAGAGAACTGTTACGAAGAGGATAACTGCGACGATCACGTTGTAAGTTCTGGGAACTCCTGCTTCACCTAAGATATTGGGGAAGACGGAGAGAAGAGTTGTGATAAAGAAGCCTATTTCTACTACGAACATAACGGGGTTCTTTATCATATATCTGGGGTCAAGCTTGATGAAGCTGCCCTTGAGTGCATCCTTTATAATATCGGGAGTTAAACTGCCCTTGTTTTTCTTGCTCATATATATTTCCTCCTAAGAAAAGAGAACTAAATGCTCTGCCACAGGACCTAATGCCAGGACAGGGAAGAATGTAAGTGCTGCGAAAAGATAAACGACAAATACTAAGATGATCGCAAAAGCAACTGTGCTTGTCTTTAAAGTTCCGGAAGACTCATTTACATAATTCTTCTTCATAAGGGAACCTGCGATAGCTAACTGAATAACAATGGACACATATCTTCCGAAGAACATGGCAAGACCTGTTGTTACGTTCCAGAAAACAGTGTTGTCAGCTAAACCTTCAAATCCGGAGCCGTTATTTGCAGCGGATGAAGCGTATTCATAGAGGATCTGGCTGAGGCCGTGGAAGCCTTCATTTGTGATGCCTGCAAGACCTGAAGCGGTAGCTGTTGCAAGTGCGGAGAAAGCTAAGATGAGAAGGGGATGAACGATGATGCAAAGTGCAGTCAGCTTCATTTCCTTGCCCTCGATCTTCTTTCCTAAGTATTCGGGGGTTCTGCCGACCATAAGTCCGCAGATAAATACTGCCAATATAGCGTAGATTATCATGTTCATAAGACCTACGCCCTTGCCGCCGAATACCACGTTGAGCATCATGTGGAGCAGGGGAACCATTCCGCCCAAGGGGGTGAGGGTATCGTGCATATTATTTACAGAGCCTGTTGTGAAGGATGTGGTAACTGTTGTAAAGAGAGAAGAGAGGGGAACGCCCAGTCTTTCTTCCTTGCCTTCCATGTTGCCGCCTGCCTGGCTCAGTCCTGCTTCTTCCAAAGCGGGGTTGCCGGCTGTCTCTGCAAAGAAGCAGATGAGAAGTCCGATGATAAATAAGATGCTCATAGCGAGGAAAATGCTTCTGCCCTCAAGGCCGAAGAAGCGGGAAGAGATGCTGCTTTCTTCCTTTAATACTATGGAGGAAGAATCTGTGTTTTCAAGTCTCTTCTTTCTGGAATCCTGAGCCATCTTTCCGAATGCTATTACGCAGGCACCGGGAAGGAGCATCATGGAGAACATCTCAATGAGGTTTGTAAGGGCTGTGGGGTTTTCCATAGGAACAGAGGAGTTAGCTCCGAAGAAGCCGCCGCCGTTTGTGCCTAAATGCTTGATTATTTCCAGAGAAGCCACAGGACCTGTGGGGATTATCTGCTTTGCACCCTCAATGGTGTCCACTGTGATATTTGTGCCCATATTCTGGGGAACGCCCTGCCATACAAGGAGGATGCCGCCCACAATAGATAAGGGAATGAGTATTCTTGTTGTGATTCTTACTAAGTCATAGTAGAAGTTTCCCACGCTTGTCTTGGAATGGCCTGTAAGACCTCTTGTGAAAGCACTGCATGCTGCGTAGCCGCTGGCTGCGGAAACGAACATCATAAATGTGATGACCAGCATCTGAGAGAGGTAAGAAAGTCCGGACTCACCTGCATAGTGCTGTAAGTTTGTGTTTGTCATGAAGCTGACAACTGTGTTGAAGCTCAAGGTTCCTTCCATGGAACCGATAGCATTGGGGTTGAAGAAAAGGAAATTCTGAAGTCGGAGAATGAGGTAAGAGATGAACATCATAACTCCGTTGGAAACTAAAAGAGAAACGGCATACTGTTTCCAATCCATTTCTCTTTGATAATCTATTCTTCCGATTTTGTAAATTGCTCCGTCGATCTTGTCAAAGACAACATCCGCACGGGTTTTCTTGTCTGCCATGATGCAGTATAAATATTTACCTGTCGGTATTACCAGAGCAAGGTAAATAATCAATGCCAAAATAATTTGTAACATAATTCTTTCCCTCTTTTTTTAGAATTTCTCAGGATGCAGGAGCGAATATGTTAAATAAGCTCCCAGCAGAAGTGAGATTATAAGTAAAACAACCATTGATCTGCCTCCTTTACTCGTCTGCTTCTATTTGGTAGAAGCACCATTTGATGAAAAATCCAATCGCTGCTATGCAGCCTGACAAAATTGCCACCATGAATAAATCCGTCATAATATTCCCTCCCGAATGAAAGATAGTTTAATCTTTCTTTTATAAATTTTGGATTAACAGAAATTAAGAGACATTAAGAAAGCATTAAAATCTTTAAACTTTCTTAATTTCTTTTAAAACCATCCAAATAAAAGAGCCATGGGTAATGTAATTGCTGTCGCTGATAAGAATACAGAAAGCAGTATAAAAGCAGGAAGCCCCACAAAAACTGTCACCATACCAAATACAGGATGTACCCTTACGAAGCCCTGAAACATTTTTTCATAATTAAGATGAAGAATTTTGCTCAACATATGAGCTCCCCCCTTTCTTACCTTCATTCTAATTCCGGCATCCTTAAATGGGGAAAAATATTTTAGGGGTTTATATTAAGGACGCATTAATATTATGAATATTTTCGACAGCAAATGAGAATTTGTGTAAAAAGGTGGAAATTTCAAATAAAGAAGTCGTTAAATTTTCTAAACTTTATCTTTATATTGTTTCTTGCAGATGAAAAATTAATATATTATAATGACCTTACAGTAAAATAAAGGAGGAAAGCATATGAAGAGTATTAAGAGGGGTAGAGGACCTTCCATGATGGGCGCTGTGGGCTCTCTTTTTGCCGCCGCTTTCGGTGTAATATGGACAGTTGGGGCCTTTTCTATGGGGGCGCCGCCGTTTTTCTGCCTTTTCGGTGTGGTTTTTGTGGTTTTGGGTGTTATAGAGGCCCTTTATAACTTCAAAAATGCCACAGGAGAAAATAGATATTCCGAATTTGACATAGTGGAGCACGGTGAGGAACCCGACCCTATGGAGAGCTATATAAATAAAGATAAAGAAAACCTTACGCCAAAAGGACCTTACTGTCCTTATTGCGGCAATAAGGTTGACGAGGGATATTCCTTCTGCCCCAAATGCGGAAGGAAGCTGTAAAGAAAAAATTATCTTAAATTAAAGGCATAAAGAAAAACGGCGTGACTTCAAAAAATCACGCCGTTTTTATATGGAAACTTAAGTTTTTATTAAAGTGCTGCGCCTGTCTGAGGGATAACTAACTTTTCAGGCTCCTTGATGACGGGCTTGGGTGTGGGCTTTGTTTCCTCTTCCTCGTCGTCATCGGGTGTAGGTCTGGGGCGGGGCTTTTCGGGATCGGGCAGACGCTCTAACTGAAATTCACTGTAAAAAGATGACTGGTAATATCCGTAGTAGGTATTGCCGAGTCCGGGGCCGTCCATTCCGAAAGCAACTGTCAGTGTGGGAGATTCTGCTTCTTCGGTTCCTTCCTTTACTTCTGCACCGAGATTAAGTGCGGATGCAAAGTAGGCATCAGTCTGATTGTAAAGCTCGGCATTATTTTCATAATCTGCAAGACCTCTTGTTCTTGTGAAATCTGTGCCGTCCTTGGGATCAAGCTTTCCTGCTTCCTCGCCGAAGCCGAAGGAGAAGAAATCATTGTAATAAAGGTTATAGTAGAATTCAGCCAGCTTGTCATCGGGCCACTTGAGCTGGAACTGAACGGAACCGTCCTTTAACTTATTTATAACGTAGATGTTATTCTGAAGCTCTGGATACTGATAGCAGAGAGTTCTGAGCTCTTCGGGCTTCATTCTGCCTCTCCACATATTGCCCTCAAAGAAAAGCTCCTTTTCCAGCTGGGGCTTTGCCTTTAAGAGAGCCTCAAGGCTTGTTTCGTTTGCTTCATACAGCTTATTATAAAAATCAAGCACATAGTTATAAAGTGCATTTTCACCTGTGAAGCCCTTTGCTTCAAGCTTATCTGCTATATTGAAAAGCTCGTTCACTGTGATGGACTTTCTGTCGAAGAGCTCCTTTATTGCAAGGTGCTCATGAACTGCCGCATAGAAGGAAACGGGAAGTATCTGTCCGTCATAGCCTGTTGCTGTGCCCTTCTTGAAGCTGTCATTGTAGGTGAAGCTGCCGTAATCAGCTGTTCTTAATACGAAGCTGTCATCTAAATATTTGTAGGAATGACCTGATTCATTGTCGATATAGATATTGAAGGTGTACTTGAAGCTGGGCTCATATATCTGATCGTCGGGAAAAGCTGCGAAGATGAGATTGCTTAAATCAATTGTAAGGTTTTTTTCAGCTTCCTTGCCGATTACCACACGGATAACTCCTCTGGTGGTGCCTGTCATAGCAGCTTCTGCGATGGTGACACCTGCGGGAAGTTCTGTGTGATTTTCAACGATGGAGCCGCCTACCTTTGAAGCGTAGTTAGGTGTGAAGTCCTCGGGAACTGTAACTGTCACAGCTTCTGTGGAAGGGAGAGCCGTGGAGCTTAAAGAAACAAGGGGCTTATCCTCAGGAACGCTCTCGTCATTTTCTATGGGTGCTTCACTTTCGGAAGTCTCGGTGGTTTCGCTCTCTGAACTTTCAGAAGATTCATTGGAAACATCGTCCTTTTCTTTTTCTTCTGAGGAAATAGTTGTATCTTCCTTTGATACAGGTTTATCATCTGTTGCAAATGCCACAGGACATGCAGCAGATACGGTGGAAAAAGCCATAATTGCGGCTAAGAGAGCCGAAAATATCTTTGCATTCATTTTAATTTCTCCTTTTTAAAAAAATTCACAGGTGTGGACCCTTTCATATGAAAGAAGCATATGGCGGCAAAGAAAATTCAAATAGATAACAGGATCAAGAATAAGACTTTAACAGATGCCGTACTGCATACAAACTCCGTTACTAAATAGTACAGTATATAAACATATTATTCAAGACAATTTAATAAAAATGTTTAATTATTGGCAAAGCCTACTAAATTTCCGGAAGCATTTATAGCTGTTGACGAAAATAAATACATTAATTTACAAAACTAAAATATTGAAAAGGAATTTGCTTTCTGTTTTGTTAAAATGCCCATACATTTAATTTAAAACAGGCTAAAAAGTCAGATGATATATATATTACAAAATGTTACAATGTAAAAAAGCAGGGAGGGTGAAAAATGTCAGGTATTAAAAAGAAATTTGCGGTTGTTCTTGTGCTTGTGCTGGCTTTGGCTTTGATTCTATTTAACAGCCTTTCCGGCAAAGTTGATAGGCAGGGGGAGACAGCTTCTTTATATAAGCTCTGCAAGGTGTGGGGCTATGCAAAGTATGCTCACCCTGCATTTTATGATGAAAAGAACTGGGACAAGGAATTTATCCCCCTTGCTATAAAGGTCAGGGATGCCGGAAGCGAGGAAGAGGTAAATAAGCTTTTAAATGAATGGGTGGTTTCCTTAGGAGAAGCAGAGGAAAAAAGAGAAAATGTCCCCGAATGGATAAATGCGGAATTTTTAGGCGAGGAGCTTTCACAAAATCTTAAAAAGCTTGGTTTATCCGAGAATAATTTAAGCGGCAAAGGACCTGTCTTTTATAAAAACGGGCTACCTTCCTTTGCACACGAGAGGGAATATGACTGGAACGCCATGAGGGTTTCAGATAATAACTGGCGCCTATTGGGACTCTTCCGCATCTGGAACGCAATAGAGTATTACTGCCCCTATATAGATGAAAGCTGGGACGATGCCCTTTTGAAAGCTATCCCCGATATGCTCACCGAGAAAGAGGGCGGAAAGGGAAAATCAAGGCCGGAGCTTTTTGCTTCTTATTACCGTGTGCTGTCGGAAATGGTTTCACATCTTGACGATCCCGTTTCTTCCATTATGCTCACCGATTATTTCTATAAGCAGGAAATGGGAGGAAATGCACTTCCTGCCGTCATACAAAAAGAGGGCGACAGCTTCATTATAAAGAAAGTCCTTGAGCCGGACAGACCTATAAAAAAGGGCGATGTCATTTTGAAACTGGACGGAAAGACCATCCCCGAAATTTTAGAGGAAAGACGGCCTTACATAGGCTTTAAAGATGATTTTAGCAACGTGGAAAAATATCTTCCCATTTTGCTCTCTACCAATAATCTATATTACGAAGCTGAAATTTTGCGAGAGGGCGAAACTCTCGATCTATCTATCAAGAGCAAAGAATATGTTTACCTCGATTTTACTTTGGAGGAAGAGTCCAGGGAAAATATAAGCTGCATAAATGCCAAAAACGCAGATCCTGTCAGCTTAAAAAATGCGGTGACAGACACATCCAAGGACGGGCTTATAATTGACCTGAGGCAGGGAATGAGTGACAGCTTCGGGAATATACTTTCTTATTTCGATGACTGCGACAGGACCTATCAGCTTCTCACCTTTAAAGAAGGGGAGCCGGGGGAGTTTAAAGTTGTTTCTGTAAGCTATGATACTATCCCTTCTAATTTTAAATACAAAAAGCCTACTTGTGTGCTTATTGATAGAAATACTGCAGGTGAAGCAGAGCTTTTAGCCTATATAATGAGCAAAAATCTTCAGTTCACACTGGTGGGTGAAAAGAGCGCAGGGGATGCAGGAGCTTATGCTAATGTGCGTGTCCCCGGAGGAAGCTGGGTGTCCTTTAAAGGCAGCAGATTTTTAGCTTCTGACGGAAGTGAGATAGTTCCCATAGAGCCCCATATCATCTGTAACAGGGATGATGCCTTCTGTGAAGCTGCGGCTTTTATAGAAAACTAAAAACATAAGAAAATACCGGGATTTTGACAGTCTCGGTATTTTTTCATACTATTTAATAGGGAAAAAGCTGTGATCTTCTTGAGTTAGGGAGATTTTAAGAGAAAAAGAGAAATTCTTGACAAGTCTTTGTACTTTACAATATAAGGAAAGCTCACGCATATTTAGTCCTTTTTCGTACTTTAAATATAGAAATAAAAGCTTAATAAATGTAAAAACAGCTCAAAGCATATTGTAAAACTCCCAAATTATCCGTATAATGGGAATATCTTTTATTTTAGTTAAGGAGATAATCATGTTAAGTGAATATAGAGAAAAATTTGTAACACCCGATGAAGCTGCAAAAGCTGTAAAGGACGGCGACTGGGTGGATTACGGCTTCGGCGGCGGTTTTCCCGAGCTTATGGATAAGGCTTTAGCCAAGAGAAAGGGCGAAGTTAAGGACGTCAAGATAAGAGGCGGTCTGGTTATCCGTCCCCGCATAGAGGTAGTTGAGTGCGACCCCTTGCAGGAATCCTTCAGCTATTACAGCTGGCACATCGGCGACTACGAGAGAAAGCTCCAGAAGCAGGGCTTAGTCAAGTTCATGCCCATGATCTTAAGATTTCTCCCCGACCTTTACAGACACCACATAAAGGTAGACGTAGCTTTTGTGCCTGTTTCTAAGCCCGACGATAAGGGCTACTGCGGTTTGGGTATCTCCAACTACGCATGGAGGACCATCTTTGAAAATGCAAGAACAGTTATCTTTGAAATAAATGAAAAATATCCCACATTACAGGGCGTTGAAGGCTCTCACAGAGTTCATCTTTCCGAAGCTGATTATGTGGTTGAGGGCGAACACGAAGCTCTTCCCATCAGAAGCTACAAGGAAGCTACCGAAACAGATATCGCCATCGCAAGAAATGTTTTAGCAGAAATTCCCGACGGCGCAGTTCTTTCCTTAGGCGTAGGAAGTGTACCCTTTACCGTTGCTAAGATGATAGGGGATTCCGACTTAAAGAATATCGGCTGTCACACAGGAACAATAAGCGATGCCTTCCTCTATATGTACGAAAAGGGCAAGCTCACCAATGCCTGCAAGGAGATAGATACAGGACTTTCCACATGGAACTTAGCTATGGGAAGCCAGAGACTTTATGACTGGATAGCCGAAAACCCCGGACTTTTCCATCCCGGCGATGTTGACTATGTTCATTCCCCCGAGAGAATGGCTAAAATGAAGAACTTTATCTCCATCAACGGCGGTGTAGAGGTTGACCTCATGGGACAGGAAAACGCAGAATCCGCAGGAAGCCGCCAGCTCTCAGGCACAGGCGGACAGCTTGACTTCTTAGAGGGCGCATACCGCTCCGAGGGCGGAAAGGGCTTCATCTGCCTGCCCTCCGTTCATAAGAAGAAGGACGGAAGCTTAAAGTCCAATATCGTCGCAACCATTCCTGCAGGAAGCGCAGTTTCCGCCGCTCGTACACTTATCCAGTGCGTTGCAACAGAGTACGGCGTAGCACATCTTTCCGGCCTCACCTTAAGAGAAAGAGCCGATGCTTTAATTAAGATAGCTCACCCCGACTTTAGAGACGAGCTTTCCCGTTACGCAGAAGAAAACTTCAGATAAATGTCCCAAAGCCGCTTTCTTTAAAGGAGAGCGGCTTTTTTGTGTCTTTTTTCGCTAAAATACTTGATTTATTAATATTTCCTTAGTAATATCTTAATTTGTATGACTTAAAATTGCTTTTTAAGGTAATCAATGTTTATTAAAGGATTTACGGAAGGAAACAGTATGATCGAAACTAAAATCAAAAGAATTGCTAAGGTATTCACACTTCTCTTTACACTGGCTGCCGCAGCCAACTTTGTAAGCGGTATCTTCGGCATGGCAATGAGCGCTATGCTTTACAACACAGCAGGACAGGCCGCCTCCATGACAATTGAAGAGCTCAATGCAATTTCAGTTTACGGTGAGCTTTTGGTCACACACAAGTGGCTGGTAATGCTCTGCGGACTTCTCTCTGCGGCCGCAGCTTTTGTATTTGCTTTCTGCTTCTTTAAGGCAAGGGGATTTGCAAAGAGCTTCTATGCAGGCGAGGGCATCTTCACAGCGGAAAAGGGAAAGAAGCTTCGCTTTATAAGCCTTTTCTTCATCATAAGCAGAGCTCTCGATATTGTTACAACACTTGTACTTGCTCACTTTAAGATAGCCGATACAGCTAATATCTTAAGCAGCATTTCCTCTGCACTTATCATTCTGCTTGTTCTCTATGTTATGTCTCTTATTTTTGACTACGCATACGAAAAGGAAAATGACACAGAGCTTTTAGAAGATTAATTTTAAAATTTCAGCCTGTCCTTTTTTAGGGGCGGGCTTTTTTATATCCTTCAAAGGGAATTTATATGCTATAATGGATTTATAATTTTAAAAACCAACTCTGAAAGGAGCTTTTCTTATGAATAAGTATATAATCGCACTGGATTCCGGCACCACCAGCAACAGATGTATCCTTTTTAACGAAAAGGGAGAGATGTGCTCCGTCGCACAGAAGGAATTTCGTCAGATATTCCCTCACCCGGGCTGGGTGGAGCACAATGCCAACGAGATATGGTCCACACAGCTGGGCGTTGCCGTAGAAGCTGTGGAAAAAATCGGAGCTTCGGGCGATCAGATAGCGGCTATCGGCATAACCAATCAGAGAGAGACAACCATAGTCTGGGATAAAAAGACAGGCGAGCCTGTTTATAATGCGATAGTATGGCAGTGCAGAAGAACAGCCGAATACTGCGACAGTTTAAAGGCCAAAGGCCTTACCGAGGTTTTCAAAAAGAAAACAGGTCTTGTGATAGACGCTTACTTTTCCGGCACAAAGCTTAAGTGGATACTGGATAATGTAGAGGGCGCAAGGGAAAGAGCAGAAAGAGGAGAGCTTCTTTTCGGAACTGTGGAAACATGGCTCATATGGAAGCTTACAAAGGGAAGATGCCATGTTACCGACTATTCCAACGCCTCCAGAACAATGCTCTTTAATATAAATACTTTAGAGTGGGACGAGGACATCTTAAAGGAACTCAACATCCCAAAGTGTATGCTACCCAAGGCTATGCCCTCAAGCTGTGTTTACGGTTATTGCGACAGCCAGTTCTTCGGCAGAGAAATTCCCATAGCAGGTGCGGCAGGAGATCAGCAGGCGGCACTTTTCGGTCAGACCTGCTTCAACCCCGGCGATGCCAAGAATACATACGGCACAGGCTGTTTCATGCTTATGAATACAGGAGAAAAGCCCGTCTTTTCTAAAAACGGTCTCGTCACAACTATTGCATGGGGCTTGGACGGCAAGGTAAATTATGCTCTTGAAGGTTCCATCTTCGTAGCCGGTGCGGCAATACAGTGGCTTCGTGACGAATTGCGCCTAATTGATTCTGCACCTGATTCCGAGTACATGGCCAATAAGGTCAAGGATACCAACGGCTGTTACGTAGTCCCTGCTTTTACAGGTCTGGGAGCTCCTCACTGGGACCAGTACGCAAGAGGTGCGATAGTAGGTCTTACAAGGGGAGTCAATAAGTACCACATCATAAGGGCAACACTGGATTCCCTCTGCTATCAGACAAATGATGTTTTAAAGGCTATGGAAGCTGATTCCGGCATAAAGCTTGCATCCTTAAAGGTCGACGGCGGAGCCAGTGCAAATAACTACCTGATGCAGACACAGAGCAACATCATAAATGCACCTGTCCACAGACCTTGCTGCGTTGAAACAACAGCCATGGGAGCTGCTTACCTTGCAGGTTTGGCTGTGGGCTACTGGAAGGATAAGGACGAGGTCATAAAGAACTGGGCGATAGATAAGGTGTTTATACCCGATATCACAGAGGAAAAGAGAACTTCCATGATAAACGGCTGGGAAAAAGCAGTTAAGTGCTCATACGGCTGGGCAAAGGAAGAATAAAAAACTAAAAAGGCTCCCCTTAAGGGGAGCTGTCACCATTCCGCAGATTGGTGACTGAGAGGTGTACTATGAAAGTAGATGGCAAGTCTTTTGAAATTTATAAAAATCAAAGACCAAAGGTTTTACTTTTAGGAAATGGTTTAAACAGGGCATTTAATAGTGAGTCGTGGTCTGACTTTTTAAGGTCTATTAAAAATGATGAAAGATACCCTTTAGATCCTGAAAAATATATACTTCCTATGGGACTAAAAGCAGCAATGTTAAGCGATGGACAGCTAATGCAAAGCTTGAAAAAATATAACTATAAATTAAATAATACCTATTGCTGTGATAAGCAAGAACTTTTAGATATTTTATATCAAATAGTCTCATTACCATTTGACTATATTCTTACTACCAATTATAGTTATGAAATTGAATTGGCACTATCTCACAAGAGGCAATTGAATAATAAGGAAATAGCCAAATTTATGAATTTTACAGAAGGTAAAGGAGCAGAAAAAAGATATTTCTTGCATACATATAATTCTGTAAAAGCCAAAAACCACGAGTATCAAATATGGCATATACACGGCGAATACCGAAAACCGGAAAGTATGGTTATTGGACAATATTACTATGGAAATCTATTGTATTGCTATAATAAGGTCTTGAAAGATAATATTCCCGAATATGTACATAATATAAAAAAATCACAGGAGCAGAGAATAAATAGCTGGGTTGACGCTTTTATTTTAGGTGATGTGTACATGGTAGGGTTAGGCATGGATTTTGCTGAGACAGATTTGTGGTGGCTTCTTGAAAAGAAAAGCGTCCAAACTGCTGGAATACCTGGGAAAACTATTTTTTATAATCCTAAAAACTTAGATGATACCCTATCACAAAATACAGAAGATTATGTTAACGAAAATAAGTGTAAAAAGAATCTTATTGGTACCTATGGAGTAGAAATAAGAGATTTACAAACTACAATTTATAATAATAGCAATTACATTGATTTTTATAAAAAAATAATTTCTGAAATGAATAGCATTTGGTGATTTAAAACGGCAGACGAGAGTTTTTTCTCCGCCTGCCGTTTTTATTTATCTATTTTATCTTATTTATATCATAAACAAGGTTTGAATATAATCTTACCGCCAAAGGAAGCACATCTTCATTTAAGCTGAATAAGCTGTCATGTAAAGGTGCTGTTGTGTCAGCTCCTATCCACATGAAGGTGGCCTTTCCGCCATGCTCCTGTACCTTCTTCATTAAGAAGGTTACATCCTCGCCGCCGCCGTGCATATCCATGTAGTCGTGAACCTTTGTTATGCCCTCGGTTGCCATGCCCACACGTTTTACTCTCTCGATCATTTCCTCGTCGCACTCTGCGCTTATGGAGTGACCTTCTATGGAGTAGGAAAATTCGCAGTCATACATATCTGCCGCCGCCTTTGCAACGGTGAGCATCCTCTCTAACATATAGTCATTGACTTCTTCATTTAAGCCCCTGACCTCTGTTTTTAAAAGTGCGTGGTCGGGAATGACGTTTCTGCCTGTTCCTGCTTCACAGGTTCCCACGTTTATTCTGGTTCTTCCTTCGGAATGTCTGGAAATTGCCAGTAAATTTAAAACCGCACAGGAAGCTGCGGCCAGAGCGTTCTTGCCCTTTTCGGGGAACATTCCCGAATGAGCCGCTAAACCTTTAAACTCAAGGTCAACCTTGTAGCTTACACTTTCGTTTATTGTGGAAGCTGTGATCTCGCCCAAGGGCTGACCTACTGCCCACATATGACCGCCGAAGAAGTAGTCAACATCATCTAAAAGACCGCTCTTGCTGAGTGAGTAGCCGCCTCTTGTTCCTTCCTCTGCCGGCTGAAAGAAAATTTTTATCTTTCCGCAGAGCTGATCCTTGCACATAGCTAAAACCTTAGCTGTGCCCACGCCTATTGTGGTGTGAGCATCGTGTCCTCAGCCGTGCATGAGATTTGGGTGTATGGAATCAAAGCCTTCCGCAACAGGAAAGTGATTTTTGTCTTTGCTCTCTCTTACATCGTTGCAGTCCATGTCACAGCGAATGCCTGTTGTGGGACCGGGGCGTCCTGTGTCAATTATAGCCACAACTCCTGTGTAGCCGCCCTCCATGTTCTTAACTAACTGGGGGTCAGCTCCTTCGGAAATTGCTCTTTCCATGCACGCCTTTAAATTTTCTTCAGAAGGAAGTCCATAACGCTTTTCCTTGGTGTGGATTTCCTTGCCGTAGATGTAGGGTATGCCAAAGCTCTCTAATTTTTTTATAACTTCGGAAGTTGTGAGAAACTCTGTCCAGCCGTTTTCGGGGTGGCGGTGTCTCTCTCTTCTGAAAGCAACAAGCTCAGATCTAAGCTCGTCAAAGTTGATTTTTGAATAGTCCATAAATTTCCTCCTTAATTTCTTTAAGGCAAAATATGTCTCAAACTATATTAAATCTCAATTTCGTTGCTTTTTCAAGTTTAAATTGCTAATATATTACCCAAAGGAAGTGGTAAAATGTTTCTTCCCTTTGAAGAAAGAAGAGGGGATACATACGAATTGCAGTATTGCAGGGAAAAGAAAAGCGAGGATAAGCTTTTTGTTTCTTTGCAGTTTTGGAAGGAAGATTCCCTCTATATAGACAGTGACGATGTGGAAATTTTCGATGAGTTTTACTATAAATACTTTGAAAAATGTCAGTCACCCGATAAAAGCGGTAATTTTTCCCCCTACGGTCCCAATTACTACGATAAAGTCAGGATGGAGGAAATTTTAGAAGAGGTAAAGAAAGATGCTCCCCCAGAGGGCAACGCTCTTATATACTGGCTTTCCCATAAGCCCATAGATTGCGAAGGTTTTTACTTTTTAGGAATATAACAAAAGCTATGCAGGAAGTTATCTTGCATAGCTTAATTTTATTTTATGGCATTTTCATCGTAAAAGGTCATCTTACAGGGATTTCCCGCTTCGTCTTTTTCTACCTTCCAAACCTCGTGCACTGTATCCCACGGAACTGTCACATAGATGTAATTTCCGTCTGTTGCGAAGGAGTAAATTTTAATATTTGACATTCCCTCAATTTCTAATTTTCTTATTTCTCCGTCTTCTAAATTTAAAACATGGATGGCTTCATCTTTCAAGAAGAAAATATGATCGTCTGTAAAGTTTAATTCGGTGCATTCGGGAACATTAAAGACTTCCAAGCTGTTTTCTGTGAGGACGACAATTGCAGGAAATGTGCCATCGGCTTTATGAACCGTGGCTTCGGTAAATAGCTTATCCCCCGATGGAGAAGTGTAGTAGTTCCAGATATAGCCTGTGACGAAGGTATTTTCGGGGAGGATGTTTCTGCCCTTTTCCATGATCTTAAATTTCTCACGGAAAGGACCTTCTTCCTTCAAAATAAGCTCTCTTCCCTTAAAGCTCAAGGGTATGTTGTCCTCATAAGCTTCATTGTATGCTTCAAAGCTCATTTTAGGCACTTTCACCTCAATAAGGTCACCTGTTATGGGTTTGAGCGAAAGGACCTTCTTGGTGCGGAATAATCGGTTGTAGCAGGTGACAGTCAGATTTCCGTCAAAATCAATGTCTACATTTATGTGTCCGTAGCCCCACGCCTTGTAGAGCCTAAACTTTTTGCCTGTATCAAAGCTTAAAAAGGACAGCTTATTTCCCGATGTGTAGTAGATGCCGTCGGAAGTTACCTCGTAGTCATCGTACCAAAAGGCGGAGAGCAGCTTTTTCGAGGTCTTTTCTTCGGGCTCGTAGCAGTAGATGCCGTCATGCTGTACGCTGAAGTAGTATTTGCCCTCTACAACATCACCGGGCCATGCAGAACAGCCGGAGCCCAGGTAATCAAACCTGTCTAAAATATTTATGCCCGAAAAGATACAGAGGCAGATGCAGGCGGCAATTGAAACAACTTTAAAGAAAAGACTTTTCCTTTCCTTTGCGAGCTTTTCCTCAGCTTCTTCTAAAAAGCTGTCGTCTATTTCTGTTATTGCGTTAAAAAGCTTTGCTTCCTTTTTCATATGCTGTACCCCTCCTTTAAAAGCGCTTCCTTGAGCTTCTTTCTCAAATTGAAAAGCTCTTTGGAAATGTGTGCAGGGCTTGTGCCTTTTTCTATGGAGAGCGTCCTTATATCCTCGCCGAACCAGTAGCGCTTTAAAAAGAGCTTCCTCTTTTCCTTGGGAAGGGAGGAAAGCCACCTCTCTAAAAATTCTGTCAGCTCCTTTGCGTCAGCTTCCTTTTCGGTGTCGGCAGGGGAGGGGACGCACTCTGAAAGTTCATCTAAAATCAGATCATTTCCGCTGTATCTCTTGGAGGCGTGGTTTTTATTCCAGAGGTTTAGAGAGAGGTTTCTTGTTATCCTTCCCAGCCAGTATTTTAAAAAGTCGGGCTTTTGGGGCGGTATCTCGTTCCAGGCCTTGAGATATGTGTCACTTACGCACTCTTCGGAATCCTCTTTTACCTTGAGTATGCCAAAGGCAAGGGAGCTTAAGAAGCTTTCGTATTTTTGTCTTGTTTCTTCTATGGCATTTTCGTCCCTTGCAAAGAACAGATCTATTATCAGCTTATCTTCCATGATCTTCCTCCTTTCTTAAATTTCCCTTCATATATAAAGACAGGAAAACCTTATGAATATTCCTTTTTATTATAAAACAAAAAGACCGAAGCTTTTAGCCTCGGCCTAAAATTTCTTTACTTTTTGGGAGATACCTTCTTAAACTGCTCTTCGCCGTTTTCATCTACTCCCACGCTGACGATCTCGTCCTTGTGCTTTTTGAGCCATACATCTATTCCCACGGGAGGGTCCTTGATAAGGTCCTTCACATAGAATTTCTTCTCCACGGGAAAAGCTTTTATAGCGGCATCCAGTGCATCCTGTAATTTTGCCATTGTGTCATCCTCTTTCTGCGTCTATATCAATATTGACTAATAAAGATCATCCGTTGAACTGATATTATAGTTATAAAATAACATTTACAGCAAATAATGTCAATGACAAGTGAAAAAATACTATCTGCCCAGATATGCCTTCTTTACATCCTCGTTTGCAAGAAGCTCGGAGCCCTTGCCCTTAAGAGTGATGTTTCCTGTCTCCAGCACATAGCCTAAATCTGCTATCTTGAGGGCCATGTTTGCATTCTGCTCAACCAAGAGGATGGTCACGCCTAATTTGTTGATCTCCTTGATTATCTCGAAGATCTCTCTTACTACGATGGGCGCAAGTCCTAAGGAGGGTTCGTCCATCATGAGGAGCTTGGGGCGGGACATAAGTGCTCTTCCCAAAGCTAACATCTGCTGCTCGCCGCCGGAAAGTGTGCCGGCTTTCTGCCAGGAACGCTCCTTAAGTCTGGGGAAAAGATCGTATACCCATGCGATATCGTCCTTGATGTCGTCACGTCTTAAATAAGCTCCGATCTTGAGATTTTCTAAAACAGACATATCGGGGAAAACGTGGCGTCCTTCGGGAACAAGGGAGATGCCCCTGGAAACTATCTTGTCGGCAGAGAGATTTGTTATCTTGCTGTCATCTAAGATAATGTCGCCGGAAGCGGGCTTAACAAGTCCTGCGATTGTTCTTAAGGTGGTGGATTTGCCTGCGCCGTTTGCACCTATAAGTGTGACAACGGATTTTTCGGGAACGTCGAAGGAAATACCCTTTACAGCTTCGATACCGCCGTAGTTTACCTTTAAGTTTTCAATCTTAAGCATCTTCACTCACCCCCAGATATGCTTCGATTACTCTTTCGTTGTTCTGTATTTCGGAAGGTGTGCCCTCTGCTATCTTCTTTCCGAAGTCAAGAACGGAGATCCTGTCGGATATCTTCATAACTAAATCCATGTGATGCTCTATCAGAAGGATAGTTAAGTCAAATTTGTCTCTTATTTCCTTTATAAAAGCTGTGAGCTCCTGTGTCTCCTGAGGATTCATACCTGCGGCAGGCTCGTCAAGGAGTAAAAGCTTGGGCTCTGTTGCCAAAGCTCTTGCAATCTCCAGCTTTCTCTGAATGCCGTAGGGGAGGCTTCCTGCCTTTTCGTCACGAAGCTCCCAAAGTCCCATTTCCTCAAGAAGCTTCTTTACATCTTCTCTCATCCCAGCTTCTTCCTTCTTATTTAAGCGGAAAACAGCGGAGAAGAGGTTGCTCTTTCTCAGCATATGCTTTGCAGTGAGCACATTGTCAAAGACGCTCTGACTGCCCCAGAGGCGTATGTTCTGGAAGGTTCTTGCCATGCCCAGCTTTGTTATCTTGTCGGGTGTGGGAGCAAGTACGCTTCCTGTGAATTTATCCTTGTTGTCTCCTGCATAGAGCTTTACCATCTTGCCCTGAGGATGATTTCTTACCATTTCTTTTCCCAGAAAGCTTATGCAGCCGTTTGTGGGGGCATAAACTCCTGTGATGCAGTTGAAGGCTGTTGTTTTTCCTGCGCCGTTAGGACCTATGAGAGCTGCGATCTGGCCCTCTTCTACGTCAATTGAAAGATCATTTACAGCTACAACTCCGCCGAACTGCATTGTTAAGTTTTCGATTCGGAGGACATTCTTACCCATTTAAAAGACCTCCTTTTTATTTTTCCTCTTGAATAAGTCGGGGAGCTCCTTTGTTCCCATGAGACCCTTTCTGAAGAAGAGGACAATAACCATTATAATTACAGAAAGAACTACCATTCTGAAGCCGTTTTTGAAGATGGAAGGTGCGTTGATGCCCATGAAGCTTCCGCTGTCAAGACCTCTTAAAAGCCACTCGGAAGAGATGATATAGAGGAAGGAAGCTAAGATGGATCCTGTGATGGAACCGATACCGCCTATAACAACTATGAGAAGAAGCTCATATGTCATGGCTGTTGTGAAGGGGGATGCGGAAATTGCGCCCATGAAAATTGCAAGAAGTCCGCCGCCGATGCCTGCAAAGAAGGAGCTGATGATAAAGGAAAGTCTCTTGTGGTGTGCAAGATTGATTCCCATAGCTTCTGCGGCTATCTCGTCGTCTCTTATTGCCTTGAAAGCTCTTCCGTAAGTGGAATTTATGAGAAGAACTATGCAGCCTATGCAAAGGCCTGCGATTATGATAAAGGGTGTGGATTTCTTAAATACGGGGTATGCCTGCAAGAGGTTTGCGGCATTTGTGAGAGGTCCGAGGGCCTTCCACTGGATGAAGGAACGGATGATCTCTGCAAAGCCTAAGGTTGCGATAGCTAAGTAGTCGCTCTTTAATCTTAAAACGGGGAGACCGATAAGATAAGCAAATACAGCCGCAAGTATGCCGCCTAAAATAAGTGTGAAGAGCATTCCCACGATAGTGCCGAAGCTCTCGCCTAAGAACTTGGAGAAAACTTCGGGGATGGAGAACTTTATGATGCCGCCGTCAAAATACTGGTAAACACCGGCTCTTTTTGCAACGGGAATTGTGAGCACGCCGTATGTGTAAGCTCCTATGAGCATGAAGCCTGCCTGACCTAAGGAGAAAAGTCCTGTGAAGCCGTTTAACAGGTTCATGGAAACTGCCACGAGGGAATAAACAGCAACCTTCTTGAGCACAACGATTGCGATGTGGTAAGAGGGGAGCATGATGTCGCAGGTAACGGAAACTGCAAGGAGAAGAAGAGTTGCAACAAATACTATCAAAGAGGAACGCTTGTTTTTTAAATTCATTTTTTCTTCCTCCTTATACTTTTTCCTTGATATCCTCACCGAAAAGTCCTGTGGGCTTTACGCAGAGGACAACGATGAGCAGTGCAAATGTAAATGCGTCGGAGAATGTTGTGAGGTGGATGCCCTTCATTATCTCTTCGCACATACCTACTACGAAAGCTCCTACAACTGCGCCGGGGATGGAGCCGATGCCGCCGAATACAGCTGCAACGAAGGCACGAAGTCCGGGCATAGCTCCCGATGTGATGGAAACAGAGGGAGAGTTTGTGAAGTAGAGCATTGCGCCTACGCCTGCTAAGAAGGAACCTATGATAAATGTCATGGAGATCACATTGTCGATCTTTACTCCCATGAGCTTTGCTGTCTCAAAGTCCTTTGCGGCAGCTCTCATTCCCATGCCTATCTTTGTTTTCTTTGTGAGGTAGAGAAGAGCGGCAACTAAGATGAGAGTGAGCACAGGTGTTACAACTGTAACTCTCTTTGTTGCAACTCCGAAAACTGTGATGGTATCGGAGATCCAGGGGATGGGATTTGTGATGGGCTGTGCAACGCCGCCTGTGAGGTAGAATGCCATGTTCTGAATAAGGTAAGAAACACCGATTGCGGAGATCATAAGTGACATTCTGGGAGCTGAACGGAGGGGCTTGTAGGCGCATCTTTCAATGATGAAGCCAAGTAAAGCTACCGATACAGCTACAAGGGGGATAGCAGCGTACATGGGGATGGAGGTTGAGGTGTATACCAGAACAAGTCCTGCCACCATAAATACATCGCCGTGGGCGAAGTTGATAAGTCTTAAGATGCCGTAAACCAGTGTGTATCCGATAGCGATAAGCGCATACTGACCGCCTACGGATATACCGTTTATAATGTAAGGGAGCATAGATTCCATGATAGAACCTCCTTTTGAGATGTATATGTAAATGTTGATTATTTTCGAAAGTTAAAAGAAAGACTGCCCGACCGATCTAATTAAGAAATCATGTCGGGCAGTTTAAATTATCCCTGAATTATAAAGCTTTTCAAGCTGTGAGTTTTAATTATTCTACGACCTTCTGGATCTTTACGAACTTCCAGTTGCCTGTCTCTGTGTCAGCAGACTTGATGACTGCTTCACTTCTCTTTGCGTCGCCTACTTCATCAAATTCGATGAGACCGGAAACGCCGTTGTAGGAAACCTTGGGCATAGCCTCGAGGATCTTTGCGGGGTCTGTGGAATCTGCTAACTTGATAGCTTCTAAAGCTGTGAAGTAAGCGTCATATCCCATTGTTGTAAGTCCGGAAACGATATCGTTGCCTGCGTTGTTTGTCTTAGCATCGGGGTTAGCGTTGATCCATTCCTTGATGCCCTTGTCGAACTCGGGGTTAGCACCTTCCTGATAGAAAGTTGTAACTGCAACGTCTACGTCCTTGCCTACTGTGCTCTGTGCAACCATGTTGGAATCCCATGTGTCGGAGCCTAAGATAACGCCCTCAAAGCCCTGAGAAGCAGCAGCTTCGATGATGAGCTGTGCGTAGTTGATAGAAACGGGAGCGAAGATTACCTTTGCACCTGCAGCCTTAGCGTTGTTGATGTAGGAAACGAAGTTTGCAGAACCTGCGGGGAAGTCCTCGGAGATCACCTCGCCGCCCATCTTCTTGAAGGGTTCGGAGAAGTAGTGAACGAGGCCCTGATCGTATTCGCTTCCGAGCATTGCGATTGTGTAAGCCTTGTCAGCGCCTAAACCGTCATATGCGTAGCTTGCAAGAGCGGGTCCCTGGAAGGGGTCGATGAAGCAAACTCTGAAGTAGCATTCGTTATTTGCTGTAACCTGGGGGTTTGTGCAGGAAACGCCGATAGCAGCAACTCCTGCCTCCTTGAAGATGTTACCGCCTGCCATAGAAACGCCGGAACCGTAGGAGCCTAATACTATTGAAACGTCTCTGTCGATAAGAGCAGAAGCCGCTGAAGGTCCGTTTTCAGGAGTTGTACGGTTATCGACAATCTCCAGTTTTACGTCGTAGGTCTCCCCCCCGATCTCAACAGTAGGCTGTACGTAGTTTCCGTACTGCATGCCCAGAGTTTCCTGCTTTCCGCCGGGGCCGTTATCGCCGGTCTGAGGTTCAAATACGCCGATCTTAACTATTTTATTTCCGCTTTCAGAAACATCGGGAGCGCTTTCGGTAGTATTACCGGCACCTTCATTTCCGCAGCCTGCTAAAATCATAATTGATGCCATGGCCATTGCCAATAACTTTTTCATACTTTTTCCTCCTTTTTATATTTGCACACTTGTTACTGTATTTTACTGAAATACACATGTGCTTCAACATTGAGCATTATACCGCTTTAGCAAATTAAATCAATAGTATTTTTGTAAGATTGTTAGTAATGGGTAAAAATTTCTTATAGCCGAACCGGGCTTTTGCACATTTGCACAATAAAAACTGGTATATTCAGGGATTTTGACTGACATAAAATTACAATATACAGAAAAATCGCAAAAATGTATATTATTAAATGCAACAATGGCTTTATTCCATTTGGTCAGTGCAAAAATATACATGTGTGCTTTTCACAGAAAAACACCTGATTTTTGAAATGTGCGTTGTCATGCGGAAAATCTTCTTTTATCAGAAAACAAATGTCCACTAAACAAATACAGATATCCGCAAACTGTTCATTTTATGCCGCTTGATATATGTATATATAGGTAGTAAAATATTTTTAATGTGATTTTTGCTAAATACATATATAAGGGAAGGTGAAAGGAAAGATGGAGAAAGAAGAACTTTCTTTGCTGGTGGAAAAACAGAAAAAATACTTTTCCTCGGGAAGAACTCTGGATGTAAAGACCAGACTTTCCGCTCTGGGAAATCTTAAATCTGCCGTAAAGCGATATGAAAAGGAAATTTACAGGGCACTTTTTCTCGATTTGGGCAAATCGGAAGAAGAGAGCTATATGTGCGAGATAGGTATGGTTTATTCCGAATTGAGCTATATGCTTAAAAATACCGCAAAGCTCTCCAAAGAAAAGAGAGTTTCCACGCCTTTGGCACAATCTGTTTCCAAAAGCTTTGTAAAGCCGTCCCCAAAGGGCTGCGTGCTTATAATGAGCCCGTGGAATTACCCCTTCATGCTCACGATGGACCCGCTTATAGATGCACTTTCTGCTGGAAATACAGCCGTAATAAAGCCCTCTGCCTATGCTCCGTACACCTCGGAGGTAGTGAGAAAAATAATAAAAGAAGCTTTCAATGAGGAGTATGTGGCCGTTGTCACAGGGGGAAGGAAAGAGAATCAGGCGCTTTTAGAGGAAAAATTTGACCACATCTTCTTTACCGGAAGTCAGGCGGTGGGAAGGGAAGTTCTGAGGAAAGCTTCCGAGCATCTTACACCCGTCACACTGGAGCTGGGCGGAAAAAGCCCCTGCATAGTTGACAAAACTGCAAATATAGCCCTTTCTGCAAGAAGGATAGTTTTCGGAAAATTTTTAAACTGCGGTCAGACCTGCGTAGCTCCCGATTATATATTATGTGAGGAAAGCGTAAGGCATGACCTTATAAAGGAGCTGAAAAGAGAAATAAAGCGTCAGTACGGGGTAAAGCCTCTGGAAAATCCCAAATACGGACGCATAGTAAATGAAAAGCATTTTGCGAGACTTTCAAAGCTTATAGAAAAAAGTGACCTCTGCTTCGGCGGCAAAACCGATAGTGAAAGCTTAAAGATAGAGCCTTCAATTATAAATGCCACATGGGATGATGAAATAATGAAGGACGAGATCTTCGGACCCCTTCTTCCTGTGATAGGCTTTACATCACTTGACGACGAGATAAAAAGGATAAATTCCCGCCCCTGTCCTCTGGCACTTTACATCTTCTCAAAGGATAAGAAGAACATAGAAAAGGCAAAGAATCTTGTTTCCTTTGGCGGCGGCTGTATAAATGACACTATAATACACCTTGCTACATCAAATATGGGCTTCGGCGGAGTGGGCGAGAGCGGAATGGGAGCTTATCACGGAAAAGCAGGCTTCGATACCTTCTCCCACGCAAAGAGCATGGTGGACAAAAAGACCTTTTTAGATCTTCCTATGCGCTATCAGCCCTATAATAAGCAGGGCAGCAGGCTTGTGAAGCTCTTTTTGAAATAGGCTTTCACTTTGACTTTTAAATACCGCTGTAATAAAATATTCTAAAGTATAGATAGAAGGATGTGTATAAATTGGTAGAAATAAAAGCTTCAGAAAAAAGAAAATTTGACGAGCTGTGCGCTTCTGTCATGGAAAAGAATCAGGCCGCCGGAATAGCCGCAGCTTTTTTTGATAAAGACGGCAATATTATTTATGAAAACTTCTACGGTTACAGGGATGCGGAAAAGAAGCTTCCCATAGATGAAAATACAATATTCGGACTTGCTTCTATAACAAAGTCCTTTGTTACACTCTGCATTTTAAAGCTTGCATACGAGGGAAAGATAAGCCTCGATGACCCCGTTTCCAAGTATTTCCCCGACTTTACAGGAAAGAACATGAAGGGAATCTTAAGATTAAAGCATCTTCTTTCTCATGCAGGCGGTTTTTATCCCTTGAGAAGGACCTGTGTTTACGATGTGGCAGAAAAGCTGGGTTTAAATGAGGAAAAGGACGGAGATTTTGCCACCAACCTCCGACTTATAGAGGAAGGTGCTAAGATCGTAGCTTCTCAAATGGACAATATAACCGAGCATATAGGACTTCCCGGTGAAAAGATGAGCTACTGCAACGACGGCTTCGGACTTTTATCCGATGTTGTGAGAATGGCAGGGGGTGAAAAGACCTATTCCGACTATGTGAGAAAGAACATCTTAGAGCCCCTTTATATGGAAAGGACTATGTGCGATTTTATAAAGCCTGCTTTGGACGAAAATTCCTCCATGCTCTATAAGGTAGAAAAGGGCAAAAGGGTATGCCACCATGACTACCACGACTTTTCCTTTGTATTAAACGGCGCAGGAGTTATGAAGTCCACAATAGAAAATATGATAAAGTATGTGAGAATGTACTTAAATGACGGCGTTTCCGCAGAGGGCAGGAGGATAATCCCTGCAAGATGCTTAGAAGAGATGGAAAAGCCCAGACAGGTAATGAATCCCGACCTTTACTACTGCTGGGGGATCACAGTAAAGAGGATAGAGGGACTTAATATGTTCGGACATTCCGGCGGACTTCCCGGAGTTTCCTCCTACTTTGCATTTATGCCCGAGGCAGGTATCGGCGGAGTTGTTCTCTGCAATACAGAGGGCTGTGCTTCACCTTCTATATGCGAAGCCGGAATGAGAATGGCCCTCGGAAAAGAAACAAAGCTGACACGCTACGATTACCCCGAAATAAAGTGGGACGAAGATTTTGTAAAGGATGTGTGCGGAAAGTATATCTCCGATGAAACCGCCGACAGCGCAGGTTATGAGATAGTATCCGAGGATGGAAAGCTTCTTATGAAGGCTGGGGATAACCTGACAGAGTTGAAGCCTTTTTCCTCTCACTACGCACTTGCAAGGAAGATGTTCAGCGACGCATTCTTCAAGCCCCTTGTAAATGATGAGGGAAGGGTGTATGCCGCAAGATACGGAAGCACCGTATTTAAAAAAGCTTAGTTCAATATGATATTTAAAAGCCGATTGGGTATAGCTCAGTCGGCTTTTTTGTAACTAAAATCATGCCTTTTAGAATATTATGTTTAGAGCAGAAGCTTAGGAAGGGATGATATTTTTGAGCATATATAAGACAATAAAGGAATGTGACAGAGAAAGAATAGCAAAGGGCGAGGAATTTGAAATGACTTTGGAAATGTGGGCGGAGCCTGAATTTTTTAAGGAGGGCTGTGACTGCGTTCTCATCCTGGATACCTCGGGAAGTATGATAGAAAACGGGCTTTCGGAGATGAAAAAAGCCGCCTGCCGATATGCGGATATCCTGCTTTCTGATAGAAAAAGAAGGATAGCTGTTGTTTCCTTTGATAATGTGGGAAGAATAAATCTTCCGCTGTCGGATGATATAGAAAAAGTAAAGAGTGTGATAAATTCTCTGGAAGCTAAAAACTACACCAACCACGCCGATGCTTTCAAAAAGGCCTGCGAAGCTTTGAAGCTGTCGGAAAAGGCATCAAAGACAGCTGTGATCTTTACTGACGGAGACAGCACAATAAAAGGCGATATAGAAGCTGAGAGGAAAAAGCTCCTTGCACTGGGCACTGAAATTTTTGCCGTCGCACTGGGAAGCCCCATGTCCATTCGCCTCAATACAGTTAAAAGCTGGGCAAGCGAAATTAAGTCGGAGCACTTCTTCCATATTTCCCATAAATGTGAAATAGAAAAAGCCTTTGCCCGAATAGCAGAAAATACAGGCAAAAGCTTTGAAGAGGATATCAGGGTCGAGGAAAGGCTTAGACCGGGCTTCGTTATAACAAAGATCAAAGAGCCATCCAGAGGAAAAGTCTGCCGAAAGGATGAAAGGACGCTTATCTGGAATATAAAGGAGCTGGGCAGAGAGCACAGGGAAGGAGCAAAGCTCAATTTTACCGTAAGGTATACAGGCTGTCAGAAGGGAAAGCTCAATATAAACGAGAGCATAACCTATAAGGACAGAGCCGGAAGCAAGGTGACATTTCCCGATCCTTCCGTCTTTGTGTGCGATGAAGCTGAAACCTGCACAGAGCCCTGCGGTGAGCCTTTGGAGGTGTCGGCCGACCCCTGCGCCGAAATTATCTGCGTTGACGGAAAAAATGAAGTTATGCAGTCCCTCGGCAGAATAGTAAATGTCAATGTAGTCCTAAAAGATATCTGCCCTGATAAAAGGGTGGCTCTCGGTGTGATCCTGACAGAGATGATCTGCGGAAAAGAGGAGACAAGGGGAATGAAAACGCTTCTCATACCTGCCCACCACGGTGAGGAGTGCAGAGATATAGAGGTAAAGTGCATTAAATTCGCTGTTCCCGAGGAGCTTTCACCTGATGGGAGAGGACTTTGCGGCAAAAGAGATTTTAAGGTGAGAACAGTTATAAATTATGTGGACGCAGAATTTACCTGCTGCCAGTAAAAAAATAAGCCCCGTTTTTAATACGGGGCTTTTGTATTAGCGGTTGAGCCAGTTTATTTTCAGGTAGTAATAGGTAAACGCCACAGAGCTGAGAAGCCATGTGAGAGGATATACCCAGTAAACTGCCAGAATTGATTTTGTGAGGGGGACCATAACAGCTAAGAAGGAAACTCTCACTATGCACCAGAAAAGCATCATAACTACCATGGGCACCATAGCCTTGCCGGCACCTCTTAAGATAGCCGCCATAGCGTGAGAATAAGCTAAGAGGAAGAAGAAAAGTGCTGTCACCTTGGTCTTTGCAACGCCTATTGCAATAACCTCGGGGTTGGGGTCAAATGCGCCTATGAGCTGCGGAGCCAAAAGGAAGATAACAAGTCCTATGAGCTCTGCGGAAATTACAGATGCTAAAATTCCGAAGTGAGCGCCCTTTTTGGTTCTCTCGTATTCTCTTGCGCCTAAATTCTGTCCGACGAAGGTGGTGAGTGCCAGGTTAAAGCTGGTTATAGGCAGGAAGCCGAAGCCCTCTATCTTTGCAAATACACCTGTGCCCGCCATGGCTATTGCTCCGAAGCTGTTGACATATGACTGAACAACTACGTTTGCTATGGCTATGATGGAATTCTGTATTCCGGAGGGGAGGCCTATCCTGATTATCTCCTTGAGCTGTTCTGCGTGGAATCTTATCTTGCTTATCCTTACCCTGTAAACATCCTTTACCATGAGAAGCTGTGCCATGCAGAGTATTGCGCTGACGGCCTGAGAAATAACTGTCGCAAAGGCAGCACCGCCTACGCCTGTGTGCATGAAGCCGATGAAAACGATGTCCAGAATGAGGTTAATTATAGATGAAGCTATGAGGTAGT
>SAMEA104404106__coassemble_372_pt1 | contig 48261 bp, 38 predicted proteins | sample SAMEA104404106__metabat2_low_PE_047 | metagenome-assembled genome bin SAMEA104404106 (sample SAMEA104404106) | Balaenoptera acutorostrata | reverse complement strand
AAAACGGTGAAATGCTTAAAATTATCAAATAAAAAAGCTTAAAAAGCTTGATTTTTCGATAAAAATATACAAAATAAGACGTTCTTCCATAATTTACCGAAGAACGTCTTAAAATTGGCATTTATGTATTCCAGTATTTTCTGTCAAGGCTCCTGTACTGAACAGCTTCGGATATATGCTGTGCGTCTATGACCTCGGCATTTTCAAGGTCGGCGATGGTCCTTGCCACCTTTAATATTCTGTCGTGGCCTCGTGCAGAAAGTCCCAGCTTTTCAAAGGAAAGCTTCAATATCTGATGGGCTCTCTCTGTCATGGGGCAAAATTCCTCAAGGTGTGAGCGTGGTATGTCCGCATTGGAGTATACGGGCAGCCCCTTGAAGCGCTCTCTTTGAATTTCTCTTGCCCTTTCCACACGTTCTCTTATAACTGCGGAGCTTTCGCCCTTTTGGTGTGAGGAAAGGCTTTCAAAGTCAACAGGCGGCACCTCCACATGAAGGTCAATTCTGTCTAAAAGCGGTCCGCTTATGTGGGAAATATATCTTCTCATGGCTAAAGGTGAGCAGGTGCATTTCTTTGTGGGGTGTCCGAAAAAGCCGCAGGGACAGGGGTTCATAGCGGCGGCAAGCAGGAAGTTTGAGGGGTATGTAACTCTTCCGGAAGCTCTGGAAATAGTCACGCACAAATCTTCAATCGGCTGTCTCATTCCCTCCATAGAAGCTCGGGAAAATTCGGGCAGTTCGTCTAAAAACAGCACTCCGTTATGAGCTAAAGAGACCTCGCCGGGCTTGGGGTTGGAGCCGCCTCCTGTAAGTCCCACTGATGAAACTGAATGGTGCGGGGCTCTGAAAGGCCTTCTCTCAACAAGTCCTTCGCCCTCTTTTAAAAATCCTGCCACAGAGTGTATCTTTGTTGTCTCTATCCTCTCAGCTTCTGTCATAGAGGGAAGGATGGAAGGCAGGCACTTGGCAAGCATACTTTTTCCGCTTCCGGGCGGTCCTATCATAAGAATGTTATGGCTTCCCGAAGCTGCGATGGTGAGGGCTCTTTTGGCGTTTTCCTGACCCTTGACATCGGCAAAGTCAAGAAGGGGCAGTTCCTCGTGTTTTACTTCCTCCCATGTGCAGGGATAAAGCTCGCCTTCATCGTTTAAATAGTCGGCAACTTCTCGCAAGTTCTTTGCACAGAGCACCTTTACACCCTTGCAGACAGAGCCCTCTGCCCTGTTGTCATAGGGAATTATAACTTCCTCTATGCCTAAGCTTTCACAGCCCAAAACCATGGGCAAAATTCCGTTAACGTGCTTTAGGTCTCCCCCTAAGGAAAGTTCACCTATAAAAGCTGTCTTTGTCTCACGCTTTTTTATCTGTCCGTTTGCTGTGAGTATTGAGATTATTATGGGCAAGTCATATACAGAACCTGCCTTTTTCCTGTCGGCAGGTGCTAAATTCACCACTATTCTGGAGCCCGGGAAGTTGAAACCGCAATTTTTGGCGGCAGCCTTCACTCTGTCTCGGGATTCCTTTACGGCGGCGTCGGGAAGTCCTACAACTTCAAAGGCGGGCATACCTCTTCCCACATCGGCCTCACACAGGACCTTAAAGCTTTCTATTCCCGAAAGTCCCAGACTGTAACTTCTTGAAAACATAATTTTTCACCGCTTTCTATATTTCCAATTATACCCTTCAGTGGCAAAAACTTCAACACAGACTATATACTCCACATTATAATTATTGACTTATAATTATGGAGAAGTTATCATATAGATAACCACGATTAGGAGGTATTATTGTGAACGTAAACGAGCTTTTTAAAAGATGGCGTATGTTCGCCTGTGAAGATGATGATGTAGCCAGTGAATTAGAGCGCATTGTCGGAGACGAAGATGCTATTTACGAAAGATTTTATCAGGATCTTTCTTTCGGTACAGCGGGCTTAAGAGGCGTTTTAGGTGCCGGAACCAACCGCATGAACATCTACACTGTAAGAAGAGCTACACAGGGCTTTGCAAACTATCTTCTCAAGAAGTTTGAGAACCCCACAATGGCTATTGCTTACGACTCCAGAATCAAGTCTGATGTATTTTCCAAAGAGGCGGCTCAGGTTTTGGCTGCCAATGAAATTAAGGTATATATGTACCCCGAGCTGATGCCCACACCTATGCTTTCCTTTGCAATTCGTCAGCTCCACTGCTCCGGCGGTATCAATATCACAGCTTCCCACAACCCCAAGGAGTACAACGGCTACAAGGCTTACTTAGATGACGGCTGTCAGATAGGCGAGGATGCCGCAAATGCTATCTTTGAGGAAATAAAGAATACCGACCCCTTCGACGATATTTCCACAATGGATTTTGACGAGGCTATGGACGATGGTCTTATCTCCTACATCGGCGAGGAAGTTACAGACATTTACTTCAACCTTCTCAAGGAATCCATGATAGACAAGGAAGCCCTTAAGAAGAACAACATGAGAATTATCTACACACCCCTTTGCGGTGCAGGCAACAAGCCCGTAAGACATATGCTCAAATTGGCAGGCTTTGATAATCTCTCTGTTGTAAAGAGTCAGGAAAAGCCCGACGGAACCTTCGCTTCCTGCCCCTACCCCAACCCCGAATTCAGAGAAGCTCTCATCCCCGGAATAGAAATGGCACTTAAGGAAAAGAGCGAAATTTTAATTGCAACAGACCCCGATTCCGACAGAGTCGGCGCTGTATTATTTGATGAAAACGGAAACGAGAGACAGCTCACCGGAAATCAGGTAGGCATCTTGATGTGCTACTATATGCTCAACGCTCTCAAGGAGCAGGGCAAGCTTCCCGAAAGACCTGTTGTTATCGAGTCCATAGTTTCCACACCTATCATCCACAAGATAGTTGAATCTTTCGGCGGCGTATGCTACGAGACACTTACAGGCTTCAAGAACCTCTGCGGAAAGATGGCTGAATTAGATGAAGAAGGAAAGCTCTCCGACTTCGTATTCGCATTTGAGGAAAGCTGCGGTTACCTCCCTGTTACATATGTAAGAGACAAGGACGCAGTTGCATCTTCTCTCCTCCTCTCCGAGATGGCCTGCCACTACAAGGCCGAGGGAAGAACTCTCATCTCCGTATTGGATGAAATCTACGAGAAGTACGGCTACCACAAGGAAGTTGGCGTATCATTTGAATTCAAGGGAGTTGAAGAGGGCGAAAAGCTCAAGAAGCTGGTTGCAGGTCTCTTCGAGGACCCCTTCAAGGAAGTAGGACCTTACAAGGTAGTTTCCCACAAGGACTACAAGAACTCCAGAATTCTGGAAAACGGTGAAATAAAGCCCTTCTCCTTCCCCAAGTCCAACGTGCTTGCAGCTACATTGGATAACGGCGCACGCCTCACGATCCGCCCCTCCGGCACAGAGCCCAAGCTTAAGGCCTACATCATGACACAGGGCAAAAATGAGGCAGAAGCTTCCGAAATCGCAGAAACTATAAAAAAAGGTTTAAATTCCATCATTTTCTCTTAAAATATACTTGCTTTTTTAAATCACTTATGATATCATTAGCTATGCTTTATGTGAGTATAAGTCTTATTATCTGAAAGAGGTGAACATAAATGAGAGAGGGCATTCATCCCGAATACAAAAAGTGCGTAATTCGTTGCGCTTGCGGAAATGAGATCGAAACAAGCTCTACAAAGGGCGATATGCGTGTTGAAATTTGCTCAAAGTGCCACCCGTTCTTTACCGGCAGACAGAAGCTGGTTGATACCGGAGGTCGTGTTGATCGTTTTAATAAGCGTTTTGGCTTCAACAAGTAAGCTTCAAATAGCTCATTTTCAGAGCGGTACTCTGTACCGCTCTTGTTTCGATACAATAAATTAAATTTTGTCGGGAGCTGACATTATGGAAAAGTACATAACCATCTCCTCCCCTGCCAAAGACGAATTCACCGAGAAAAAATCCCGTTTCATAGGACTTCTTTCCCCCTGCCAGAGCCACGAAAAGGCCATGGACATACTTGAAAAGGTGAGGAAGGAAAACTACAATGCACGCCACAATGTGTGGGCTTACATATTAAAGGACGGCACCATGCGTTATTCCGACGACGGCGAGCCTCAGGGCACAGGCGGACAGCCTGTTCTGGAGGTCATCAAAAAGTCGGGACTCTGCGATGTCATCTGCATAGTTACCAGATATTTCGGCGGCATACTCTTGGGAGCAGGAGGACTTACCCGTGCTTATACAAAGGGCGCAGTTATTGCAGTCAAAAGTGCGGAAATTGTAGAAATAAGCCCTGTTGTGAAGTTTTCTTTGGAAATAGACTACAATCAGTATCAGACTGCTGAAAGAATTTTAAAAGAAGGATACACTCTTATAGAGAACACAGGTTTTACCGACAAGGTCACCATCTTGGGCGTAATAAGATGTGAGGACTTTGAAAACATGGAGAGGACTCTCACCGAGACCTTCGCCGCAAGGGTAAAGCCCGTAGTTATATCCGAAGGCTTCAAGGCCATGCCCCAGAAGGATCAGCCTTCCTTTTAAGGGTTTCAGTTTAAAAGGCTAAAAAAGAACAATACAGCATAAAGTACCACATTTATCATTTTCACCCGTTCCCCGGGATAAATCAGTACAAGGAAGGGAGGAATAAGAATGATCCCGCAGAGCTTTATAGATGAGCTTAAATACAGGCTCAACATTGAAGAAGTGGTGTCAGCTTATGTGCCTCTCAAGAGAGCCGGCAAGAATTTTAAAGGTCTGTGCCCCTTTCACTCGGAGAAAACCCCTTCCTTCACCGTCTTTCCCGATACAAACTCCTACTACTGCTTCGGATGCGGTTCCGGAGGCGATCCCATCACCTTCATTAAGAATATCGAGCATCTTGAATATGTAGAAGCTTTGAGATTTGCCGCACAAAAGGTGGGGCTTCCCATGCCGGAGGATGTAAAGGACGACAGGACGGCAGAACTTAAAAGAAGAATACTGGAGATAAACAGACTTTCTGCAAGATTCTTCTACTCCGCTCTCATCTCCCCGAAAGGAAGAGAGGGCTACACCTATTTAAGAAAAAGAGGTCTCAGCGACGAAACTATAAAGGCTTTCGGCTTGGGCTTCGCACCTGATTCATGGCATGACCTCTGTGATTTCCTCATTAAAAAGGGATACACAAAGGACGAGATAATTGCCGCAAACGTGGGACGGCAGAGCGAAAAGGGAAATATATACGACCTTTTCAGAAACCGTGTCATGTTCCCCATCATCGACTTAAGAGGCTCGGTCATAGGCTTTGGCGGAAGAGTTTTAGACGACAGCAAGCCAAAGTATTTAAACAGCCCCGATACCCCCGTTTTTAAAAAGACACACAACATCTTCGGTCTTAATATAGCCAAAAATCAGAAGGAAGATTCACTTATTCTGACAGAGGGCTATATGGACACCATTTCCCTTCATGCCGCAGGCTTTAAAACAGCCATCGCAACCTTGGGAACAGCTCTTACATCCGATCAGGCAAGGCTCATTTCCTCCTATGCAAAGGAAGTTATAATCTGTTATGACTCCGACGAGGCAGGAAGAAAGGCCACCGAGCGAGCTGTGGGCATATTTTCCGAGACAGGCATAAAGGTGAGAGTCCTTAACCTGAAAGGCGCTAAGGACCCGGATGAATTTATAAAGAAAAAAGGAAGAGAGGCCTTCCGTGAGGTCATGGAAAGAAGCCTCAATTCCACAGAAAACCGCATCGAGCTTCTGAAGCAGAAGTACGATACAGATACCGAGGACGGAAAGTTATATTTCCTCAAGGAATTCTGCCTTCTCATGGCGCACATTGAGGATAAATTAGCCGCCGAGGTGTATATTTCTAAGGTTTCCCTCTCATTAGGCATTTCAAAGGATGCCATAGTAGAAGAGGTAAATTCACTTAAGAAAAAAGACTTTTACCGTGAAAAAAAGAAGTTTGAGCTTACCCCTCCCTCCCGCAGGATGCAGGACGAGGAATTCTCAAAGGACCCCCAGAGGCAGAAATATTTTAAGTATGCCAAGTGCGAGGACAAGCTCCTGTTCTTTTTATATAAAAATCCTAACAGCATACCGCTGATAAAGGAAAAACTGCCGCCTGAAGATTGGGCGACAGATTCAAACAGAGAAATCTATAAACTGATGCTCTCGTTTTACGAAGATAACATAAGCTTGGACATCTCTTCTTTGGCAGCATACTTAAAAGACGAGCAAATTAGCCGTTTTTCCGGCATAATCGCAAATTTGGGCGAAACAAATATAAGTCTCGAAACTGCCGATGAGCTTTGCAGGATTATTTTATCCCTTCAAAACGAAAAAAGCGCCGACGAAATTTCCCATATGGATATGAATGAACTGGGCGCATTTGCAGACGAGCTTATGAAAAATAAAAAGTAGGAGGAGAATTCTGTGGCAGAGAAAGAAAAGAATGTTAAGGACGATACTACAGAACAGAAAAATATAATCAAGGACCTGTTGGAACAGGGAAGAGCCAAGGGAAAACTCACAACAACAGAGATCAATGACGCAGCTGAAGAATCCGGATTTGATCCCGATCAGATGGACAAGCTCTTCGAAACCCTCCAGAATTTCAGTAAGACATATTCCTTCGAGATCATCGAAAATGATACACAGAACATCGAATTAGACGATACTCTCACATCCGAGGGCATCAACATCGACGACCCTGTAAAGGTATATTTAAAGGAGATCGGTATGATCCCCCTCCTCACAGGCGAGGAAGAGAAGATCTTGGCCGAAAAGATGGCAGAGGGCGACCCCGCTGCAAGAAAAAGACTTATTGACGCCAACCTTCGTCTTGTAGTTTCCATCGCAAAGAGATATGTGGGCAGAGGCATGAGCTTTTTGGACCTCATTCAGGAAGGAAACTTAGGTCTTATCAAGGCTGTTGAGAAGTTTGACCACACCAAGGGCTTTAAGTTCTCCACCTACGCTACATGGTGGATCCGTCAGGCTATCACAAGAGCTATCGCAGACCAGGCAAGAACGATCAGAATCCCCGTTCACATGGTAGAGACTATCAACAAGGTAAAGAAGGTTTCTTCTGCTTTACTTCATCAGAACGGCCACGAGCCCACAGCTGACGAGATCGCCGCAGAAATAGACCTCCCTGTTGACAAGGTAAGAGAGATCATGAGAGTTTCTCAGGAGCCCGTTTCCTTAGAAACACCTATCGGCGAGGAAGAGGACAGCCACTTAGGCGACTTCATCCCCGATGATGACGCTCCCGCACCTGCAGAAGCAGCTTCCCACACACTTCTCAAGGAACAGTTGGAAGAAGTTCTTCACACCCTCGCTCCCAGAGAGGAAAAGGTATTAAAGTTAAGATTCGGCCTTAAGGACGGAAGAACCAGAACTCTGGAAGAAGTCGGCAAGGAATTCAATGTAACAAGAGAAAGAATAAGACAGATCGAAGCAAAGGCTTTAAGAAAGCTTCGCCATCCCAGCCGCTCCAAGAAGCTCAAGGATTTCTTAGACTAAAGAAGGCTTTAAGATGAATATAACCCTTGAAGCAGATTACGCAGTAATGATAGTTGACTGTCTTTCCGGAAGCTATCCCAAGAGGATGGACGCAGCTTCCATTTCCAAGGAAACGGGAGTTACCCTGAGGTTTTCTCTTAAAATACTGAGCAAGCTGGTGGGAGCCGGAATAGTCAATTCCTTCAAAGGCGCAAACGGAGGCTACGAATTAGCACGCCACCCCTCCCTCATAACTCTGAGGGACGTTATAGAAACGGTGGAGGGCCCCTTCGCATTCAGCCGCTGCCTTTCCCCGGGACACATCTGTCAGAACCCCTCGCTCTGTCAGCACGGAACATGCCGCTTCCAGAAAGTCTACGATGACATTTCCAAGGAAGTCAGAAGCCGTCTGCAAGAGGTTACATTTGAAAGAAACTAAATTAAAAGAGACTTCGCTTTGAAGTCTCTTTTTTTGCTGCTTTAATTAAGTTCTGTGCCCATTATCTCATATAGCTTATTAAGTCTGGGCTCTATTTTCTTGAGATTATTTTCATCTTCTATAAAAACTTGTGCCAGTGAGGAAGCTTTCAAAAGAAGCTCCTCATTTTTTATTAGGTCGGCATTTTTAAATAAGGGGTTGCCGTGCTGTCTCACACCCAAAAGGTCGCCGGGTCCTCGAAGCTTTAAGTCCTCATTGGCTATAAAGAAGCCGTCATTTGAGCGGCAGAGGGTATTTAAGCGCCTCAAAGTCTCCTCGTCCTTTGAATCGGAAAGAAGTATGCAAAAGGCCTCGTCCTTTCCTCTTCCCACTCGCCCACGAAGCTGGTGGAGCTGGCTGAGTCCGAACCTCTCGGCATTTTCTATAACCATCACAACGGAATTTGGGACGTCGATTCCCACCTCTATAACGGTGGTGGAGACTAAGACGGAGATCTCGTTATTTTTGAATTTCTCCATTATCTCTTCTTTTTCCTTTGAATCCTGCTTTCCGTTTAAAAGTGCGGTCTTTATGCCCCATTCCTTTGAGCCTGTCATGTTTTCAAAAAGCTTAACTGCGGATATGCAGTCCACAGCTTCGCTCTCGTCAATGAGTGGGCAGACGATGTAGCCCTGCTTACCCTCCAAAACGTGCTTTTTTATAAAATTCAGCGCTCTCTTGTGCTTATCATAGCCCACAAGGTAGGTCTTTACAGGCTTTCTGCCCGAGGGAAGGCCTTTGACTATGCTTATATCCAAATCGCCGTAGAGAACTAAGGAAAGTGTTCTGGGGATGGGCGTTGCCGACATTACCAGGCTGTGAGAATTTTTGCCCTTCTCGCTCAAAAGCTTCCTCTGATTTACTCCGAAGCGGTGCTGTTCGTCGGTGACGGTGAGCCCTAAGTTCTGATACTCTACATCCTTTGAAAAAAGTGCGTGAGTGCCGATAACTACCTGAGCTTCGCCCGATTTTATTATCTTCTGGGCGGCGTGCTTCTCCTTGACGCTCATCTGACCTGTGAGAAGAACGCATTTTATCCCGAATGGCGAAAGAAGCTTTGAAAGGGTGTCAAAATGCTGTCTTGCAAGGGATTCTGTGGGGGCCATGACTGCGCTCTGAAATCCGTTTTTACAAGCTTCAAAGGCGGCAAAGGCTGAAATTACCGTCTTTCCTGAGCCTACATCGCCCTCTATCATGCGGTTCATGGGCGTTCCCTTCTGAAAGTCTCGGCAGATATCCTCAACTGCACCCTTTTGTCCCTCTGTGAGCGGGAAAGGAAGTGAGGAAATAAAGCTTTCCTTTTCTTTTATCTCCCACGGGGTAATTCTTGTTTCTCCCCTCAGCTTCTTGATGCGTTCCATGGCGGCGGAGAAGATAAAGAGCTCGTCAAATATTATTCTCTCGGAAGCTTTCATAGCTTCTTTTTCGTTTTTAGGGTGATTTAAGCCCCAAACAGCTCTTTTTATGGGGAGAAGGTCATTACTTCTGCAAAATTCCTCCGAAAGGTATTCGGGGATATCCCTTACCTCCTTCAAAGCTCTGTCGATATCTGCATTTATAACCTTCTGGCTAAGTCCTGCGGTAAGTGGATAAACAGGGAAAAATCTTCCCTCGTCGGATGCAGGGTAAATTACAGGGGCATTCATCTCCATGGAGGTGAAGTTGACCTTCTCGGCTCGCCCGTAAAAAAGGTAGCTCTCATTTAATTTTAAGCTGTTGACGGTGTACTCCGCATTGAAGAAGGTGAGGTTCAGTGTCTTATCCTCACCTATGCACTTAACCTTGCAGATGGTCATGCCCTTCCTTATTCTCGCAGGGGGAAGCTTCTTTACAACTTCCGCAAGTATGGCTGCCCTCTCGCCCTCCTGCACCTGCATTTCGTCAGCTTTTTTAAGGCTCAAATACTCTCTGGGTATGATGGTTATAAGGTCGAGAACGGAGTATACCCCCATCTTATTATAAAGCTTCTGTTTTTTAGGTCCTATTTTGGGGACGTTTATAATGTCATCGTGGCAGGAAAGCATCCGTCCTCACCTCCTTTATTCCTTGAAAATGTCTCCCTTTTTGATATCCTCGGGAGTTATAAGTGAATCTGTATTCTGTGAAAAATCCTTGAGCTTTGTTTTTCCGCCCAGTGCATCGCTTAAAGGTATTCTCTCGGTAGCTAAAGTTTCGCCGTCCTCGTACCTTCTTATACTGATGCTGTTATCTTCTGCCTTATTTCTCTTTCTTCCCTTTTTGGAGAGAAGCATACATATGAGAAGGTAGATTATGAGTAAAGAAGCGGAAACTGCGGAAACAAGAAGTCCCGGTATAAGCCCAGGTGTCATATAATTAAATCTGACAGTGCTTTCCCCCTCGGGAATTTTTACCGCCATGAAGCCCACGTTGGCTTTTACTATCTCGGCTTCCTCTCCGTTTACTGTGGCTGTCCACCCCTTATCGTAGGGCACGGAGAAAAAGAGAAGTCCGTCGCCGGGAGCGTCTATCTTTGAGGTAAATCCCCTTGTGTCCTTTTTAAAGTAGTGGGCGGCTGTATCTCGCTTTTGTTCTATTGCAGCATTTATCATATCGGAGGTTGTGAAAAAGTAGTCGGGTGAAGTGTGGATGCTCAAAATATCCGAATACTTTTCTATGTCCTCTTCCTCTAAGCAAAGAGCTGTCAGCATATAGCGAAGCTTCTGCTCACCGGAAAATTCCGAGAGCTTATCTTTGGAAACAGCTTCCTCATAGAAGATCCCCATAGGTAAAAAGCTGTCGTTTTCGTATATATTATAGTCTTTATACTCCTTGTAAAGGGAATATCCTGTCATAGGGGGCTGATCTTTTTCATCCGCCTTTACAAAAAGGTACTTTACAGAGGTGAGCGGTCTTAAGGCCTCGTGGGAAACAGGGGGCTTTGTGGACACATCACGCTTGATACCCACATAGGGGTAAAACTCCATGACCGATGGCGGAACTATTGAATGAAAGGCATTTATAGTGGGCTTGCCCAGCATCATACCCATGTTATCCTTGCACTTGTAAAAATCCGTGCGGTAAAATTCATCATCGGGAAGCTGGTATTCTTCCCTGCCGTTTAAAACCAAGTCAAGGTAGGCATCGTCATTTCTCTTTGAGGATTTGCCGTCCGCCATGTAGCCCAGTGAAAAGGCAACTATGATCACAGAAAGTGAAAACGATGTTACACGAAGAAACCATCTGCTCTCCCTGAGAAGCACCAGAAGTGAAAAGGCTATCACAAGGCAGATAACAGCATAGCCTGCTATATAAATGAACATGGCCTTATTGTCATAAAGACCGAAGCAGATCTTATCGCCGTCCCTCACAGGTGTAAAGGCTACGCCGAGAGCCATTATAAGCACAAAACCGGCAGTCCACATAAGACCTGAATTTATCTCCGACTTTGCCTTGTTTCTGTCCTCTAAAATTACGGAAGTTGCTATGCAGAGGAAAAGTATTGGCATATAGAACCATCTTGCATAGTAGGAGCCGTTAAAGAGGACAAATGCGGAATTAAATACCGGCACAAGGCTCATTATCAAGGAAGTTATAATAACTCGCTTCACTGTGTCCTGCTTTTTGTATTTTAAGTAGGCTATTGTACCCACAGTAGAAAAAAGCGGCAGCCATGCTGACAAGGATGCCCACTTTGCACCCATTTCGGGGAAGAAGGTGGGGCGGCTGGGAATTTCAGGCGGGAAGAAAAAGCTCTCGATTATAGCCGGAAGTCTTTGTCTGAAGCCGTACACCCAGAGAAGCTCTCCGTTTATGAGCTTTCCGGCTCCTGTTCTGGGGTTGCCCATTATAGCCAAAGCTGAAGGGAGAAGCACAAAGCAGGCAATTCCCACGCCCAGTATAGATTCCAAAGCTATAATAGAAAACTTCTTAAAGGAGCGCCACTTCTTATCTGTAAATATCCTGATAAATACGTAGATAACCACGAACACCACTTCGCCTATAAAGAACCAGTAATTCACCATAGCGGAAACTGCCACCATAAAGGCAAACCAGCCTCGCCTGTTGTTTTCCGCCAGCTCGTCAAGTGATACAAGCAGAAGTGGGAAGAAAACCACCACATCGTGGAAATGGTTAAAGAAGATATTGAAGATCATAAAGCCCGAAAAGGCGTAGAGCAAGGAGCCTACAACTGCGTAGTTTTTATCCTTCACATATCTTTTTATATATAGAAAAGATGTAAGTGCCGCAAGTGAGGTTTTAAGTATTAAAAGCGGTCCCATCAAGTAGGGAAGAAAATCTGTGGGAAAAGGCAGTGTCAGCCAGAAGAAGGGGCTGAACAAAAGGTAGAAGCTATATGAACCTATGAAGTTTGCACCTAAGTCGGTATTCCAGTTCCAGAAGATATCTCCGCTTCTCACAGCTTCGTGAGCCAGCTTGTAAAAGGGAATCTGCTGAACATTATAGTCTCCCATATAGACAAACACGCCGTCATTATATATAATAAATGGAAGGAAAACCAAAAGGGAAATTAAAAATGCCCAGAGAAATGATTTTTTCTCACCGGAGAATTTTTTATTCATAAATTGATACACAACCTTTTTAGAAGTTTAAAACATAAGTATTGTATCATAAACCCATAGGAATTTCACCATTTATAAAAAGGAAGTGAGAATATGGCACTGACAGATATCGGAAATATAAAGGACATTTTAGGCCGTCACGGCTTTTCATTCAGCAAGGCTCTGGGACAGAACTTCTTGGTAAATCCCACAGTCTGCCCCCGCATGGCAGATGCTGCCTGCGAAGATGAAGATTTCGGAGTTTTAGAGGTAGGCCCCGGTATAGGAGTTTTGACAGAACAGCTTGCCATGAGAGCAAAAAAGGTAGTCTCAGTGGAATTAGATAAGAGACTTATACCCATTTTAAAGGAAACCCTGAGCGAGCACGACAACATCAAGGTCATAAATGAGGACGTTTTAAAAGCTGACCTCAAAACCATCATCGAAGAAAACTTCAAAAACATGAAGGTTGCAGTTTGTGCAAACCTCCCCTACTACATCACAACACCTGTTATCATGCGCTTTTTAGAGGAAAAGCTCCCCATTGATTCTCTGGTCGTAATGGTGCAGAAGGAATTTGCCTTGAGAATTTCATCTCTCCCCGGAACAAGGGACTGCGGAGCTATTTCAGCTTCTGTATTTAATGTCTGCGAGCCCGAATATCTCTTCGAGGTAAAGAGGGGTTCCTTTATGCCCATGCCCAATGTTGATTCCGCTGTTATCAAGCTGAAATTAAAGGAAAAGCCCCTTATTGACAAGGGAAGCGATATCTTCCCCCAGCTTGTAAAGGGAGCTTTTGCACAGAGAAGAAAGAAGGCGGCAAATTCCCTCTCCGCAACACTAAAAAAGGACAAGGCACTCTTTGAAGAAGCTTTCGTTCAGTGCGGACTTTCTCCCTCTGTAAGAGCTGAACAGATAACCATGGACAACTGGAAGGCCCTTTCGGAATATCTTTCTGACAAATTATAAAAAAATACACCCTGCTTTTTTAATAAGGCAGGGTGCTTTTAGTTTTGAGCTTATCTTACTTTTCCGTCTATCTTCTTTTCGGAATATTCGGGCTCGTCGGCTCTGTTCTTGATTTCAATGACCTCGGGTTCATTTGAATAGGTGATGCCCGACTCATAGACATTGAGTCTATCGATGGTTCCCGAGCCGTAGAGGTGGCACATCTTGGCGCCCTGAATAACCCCTATGGAGGAATTATCGTCGGCGTAGATATTTGCTATACCGCCTGCGTAGATGCCGTCGGCTCTTCCGTCAAAGAGCTCAACATCCAGCCAGAGGTACTTGGGATTGTCCTCAATAACTATGTTCTTAACTCCGGGATAGCCCTTATTTAAGCCGTCCTCGTCGATCTTACAGCTGCTTCTTAAAATAAGGTTGTCAACTGTGGTGGAGCCGGAAACGATGAGGTTATTGTCTCTGTGTTCGGTGTTGATTTCAACTCTGTGGGCCTTGACGCTATGTAAGGTGACAGTTCCGGCACCGTTTATAACTATCTTTCCCTTGACGATGACGTTATTTAAAACTATGTTTCTGTCGCCCACATCGGCTGTTATATACAAGTTTTCGTTGAAGGTCCTGTTGGCAAGAGAGATACTTCCCTTTGTGATGTAGCCTCTGCCTATGATCTCCTTAGCTTCGTAAGATGCGCCCTCGTCGCCGAATACCTTCTCTTTATATGTGGGAACTGTGGGCTTATACTGAGGCTTCGCTGCAGGCTTGGGTGCGGGAGCTTCGGAAGGCTCTTCACTTTCTGCAAGCTCTTCCTTTATTTCTTCCTTGACCTCTTCCTTTATCTCCTCTTTTATTTCATCCATTGGGATGGAGACACTCTCTTCTTCCTTTGAGGAAATTTCATCCGCAGGTGCGGAAGCTTCCTTATTGTCGGTGAGAGTAAGCACCAGAAGGGCACCTACAAGGAAAATAAGCACCACTATCAGAACTATGATAAGTGTAAGCTGTCTCGATGAATCGCCGTTTCTCATTTGAACACATCCTAACTTTTAAAAAATCGTTTTATTTCTACATTTTCATTATACCATAGCTAAGAAGGATAGTAAAACCATATGACCTTTTTAAGCTTAATTTTCTTGTCAAATTTCTATTTTAAATAAGTCTTTTTTATGATATAATATTGTAGAATATTCTGTTTTAAGGTGAGGACATGAGAAACTTGAATTTACAGGACCCAATGGGTCAAAATATGGAAGTAAGCCTCTGCAATAAGGAGCTGGATAAAATCTTTCCCTCCGGCAGATGTGCATATGTTCATTCCTTCGGATGTCAGCAGAATGTATCCGACGGAGAATACATGAACGGCATACTTTCCGATCTTGGCTTTTCCTTCTGCGACGAAGAGAGCGAAGCCGATCTTATAATATACAATACCTGCGCTGTAAGAGAGACAGCGGAGACAAGAGTTTTAGGCCACATAGGAGCATTGAAGGGCTTAAAGCAGAGAAAAAAGAATATGCTCATCATAGTCTGCGGATGTATGACACAGAGAGAAGAAATGAGAGAGAGGATAAAGAAAAGCTACCCCTTCGTGGATATAGTTTTCGGAACAAACAACCTCCAGATGCTCCCTTCCCTCATCTACCGCCGCTTAAATGAAGGAAAGAGGATATTCCACTCCCCCATCGGCACAAACCTCGTTGAGGGACTTCCCATCATAAGAGACGATGATTTCAAAGCTTACATCCCCATAATGCAGGGCTGTGAAAACTACTGCACCTACTGCATAGTTCCCTATGTTAAGGGCAAGGAAATGTCAAGGCGCCCCGAGGACATAGTGGAAGAAGCCCGTGAGCTTATTGAAAAAGGCTACAAGCAGATAACACTTCTGGGAACAAACGTAAACTCCTACGGCAAAAAAGAGGGCTACGACTTCCCCGACCTTTTGAAGGCGATAGATGCTATCCCCGGTGACTACTTCTTAAACTTCATGACAAGCCACCCCAAGGACTGCACACCCAGGCTTCTTGACGTAATGGCAGAAAGTGAGCATATAACCCACTATCTCCACCTCCCCGTCCAGTGCGGAAGCAACGACATCTTAAAGAAGATGAACCGCTGTTATACAGTTGAAAAGTATATGAGCCTTATCGACTACGCAAAGAAGGTAATGCCCGACATCTCCTTCACAAGCGACCTTATTGTGGGCTTCCCCAATGAGACAGATGAGGACTTTCTGGGCACACTGGAGCTTATCGAGAAGGTGCGCTACACAGCGCTCTTTACCTTCATCTACTCCAAGAGAAGCGGAACACCTGCTGCAAAGATGGACGACAAGGTCACACACAAGGAAAAGGCCATCAGAATGAACCGCCTTTTAAAGATCCAGCAGAAGATAAGCCACGAATTAAATACAGCCAAGATAGGCACAGATGAAAAGGTGCTTTTTGAATCCTACGACCCCGTGGAAAAGCTGGCTGTGGGCAGAACAGGGGCAAACATATTGACCTTAGTCAATACCGATACCGATGTAACAGGCAAAATGTGCCTTGTTAATATAAAGGAAGCTATGAGCTCTCAGATAAAGGGTGAAATAGTAACAATTTACTAAACTTTAAGAAAAGAGGAAAACACAATGGATATTATCGCTATGGCAAGAGAATTAGGCCACCACATTCAGGAGATGAAGAGCTATCAGGAAATGATGAGACTCTCTTCCGAATGTGACAACGACATGGAGCTTCAGTCCATGGTACAGGAGTTCAATGACCTCAAGGCAAGAATCAATCAGGAGATCATGAGCGACGAGAGAGACGACGACAAGATCGGCGACATGGACAAGAGATTAAGAGAAGTATACGCAAACATCACTTCTCACCCCAAGATGAAGGCTATGGCAGAAGCTAAGGACCTCTTTGCCGAGACCTTCAACTATGTAAGCCAGATCATCACAGCTGCTGCCAACGGCGAGGACCCCGACACAGTTGAAATGAACTCCGGCTGCACAGGCTCCTGCAACACCTGCGGCGGCTGCCACTAATTTTTAAATTTTTCTTTAAGGACGTGATTTTTTGGCAGAACTTTCGCCGATGATGAAGCAGTATATGGAGGTTAAGGAAAAGCTTCCCGATCAGATATTATTTTTCCGCATAGGTGACTTCTATGAGATGTTCTACGATGATGCAAAGCTTGTTTCAAAAGAATTAAACTTAGTTCTCACAGGCAAGCTCTGCGGACAGGAGGAAAGAGCCCCCATGTGCGGCGTTCCCTTCCACTCCTGTGACGCCTATATCTCCCGGCTTATAAAGAAGGGCTATAAGGTGGCTATCTGTGAACAGACCGAGGACCCAAAGTTAGCTAAGGGCTTAGTTAAAAGAGAAGTTATCCGAGTTGTTACCCCCGGCACTGTAATAGAAGATCAGATGCTGGAGGAAGGAAAGAACAACTATATCGCATCCTGCTTCATTGATGAAAGTTCCTGCGCTCTCGCCTTTGCCGATATTTCCACAGGCAAGATAATGGCCACCGAGGGCACCTCAAACGATCTTAAATTCCTTAAAGACGAAATCGCAAGGTTCTCTCCCAGCGAAATAATTTTTCCTTCAAATTCCGGCGTCAGAAGCTTCTTTAAACGGGAAGCTTTTGATGCCTGCATAACACCCTTTGAAGATGAATGCTTCGATTTTGAAAATGCTTCTGTGAAAGTTGCAAAGCATTTTCCCGATGAAAGAGAGAGCCTTGGCGAAAATGAAGCGTCCGCTTTGATATGCGCTTTGGGCGGACTTATTTCCTACCTTGAGGAAACTCAGAAGGTGGGAATAGAAAGACTTGTCTCCTTTGAAACCTACGAGAGCGACAAGTATATGCGCTTAGACGAAATAGCAAGAAGAAATCTCGAAATCACCAAAACCATGAGAACAGGCGACAAAAAAGGAAGCCTTCTCTGGGTTGTGGATAAGACAAGCACAGCTATGGGCAAGAGACTTTTGAGAAAGTTCTTTGAGCAGCCCCTGTGCAATCCCATCACCATCGAAAAAAGACTTAACGCCGTGGATGAGCTCTGCGACGACGCCATGCTGAGAATGGACTTAGGGGACATACTCTCCGAGATCTATGACATGGAAAGAGTGCTCACAAGAATAGTCTGCGGAAACGGCAACCCCCGAGAAATAGTATCTTTGAGGGACACCTTCTCAAAGCTTCCCCGATTAAAGGAGAGACTTGAGGATGTTTCTTCAAGATTATTAAGAGAAAACAGAGATAAAATAGACCTTTTGCAGGATATCTGTGAAGAGATAACCAGAACTTTAGTTGATAACCCTCCCTTGATCACAAGGGACGGCGGATATATAAAGGAAGGCTACGACGAAAACTTGGATAAGTTAAGAGGCCTTCTTACAAACAGCCACGAAATTCTCTCTAAGATGGAATCCGACGAGAGAGAAAAGACAGGCATCAAGAATTTAAAGATCGGCTTCAACAAGGTATTCGGATATTATATCGAGGTCACCAACTCCATGAAGGATCAGGTGCCCGATAATTACATAAGAAAGCAGACACTTACCAACGCAGAGAGATTTATCACCGAGGAATTAAAGGTCTTAGAAAACGACATTTTAACCTCCCGTGACCGCTCTATTATTATGGAAGCGGAAATCTTCCAGAAATTAAGGGAAAAGATAAGCGGAGCTTTGGAGAGAATACAAACTACCGCAGACGCAATAGCCCACATAGATGTTTTCACCTCCTTTGCCGATTTGGCGGTCGAAAATGATTACTGCCGCCCCACCATCACACAGACAGGTGAGATCATCATTGAGGACGGACGCCACCCCGTAGTGGAACAGCTTCTCAAGGACCAGAGCTTCGTAGCCAATGACTGCCGCTTGGATAAAAACGACAATCAGGTGGCAATCATCACAGGCCCCAACATGGCCGGCAAGTCCACTTATATAAGACAGATAGCAATAATCGTACTTTTGGCTCAGGTCGGTTCCTTTGTCCCTGCAAAGACAGCTACAATAGGAATTGTTGACGGAATATTCACCCGTGTGGGAGCTTCCGACGACTTGGCAACAGGCCAGTCCACCTTCATGGTGGAGATGAACGAGGTGGCGGACATTTTAAAGAACGCAACCTCCGAGAGCCTGCTTATTTTGGACGAGGTGGGAAGAGGAACCTCCACCTTTGACGGAATGAGCATAGCAAAGGCGATTTTGGAATACATTCTCGATAAAAAGAAGCTGGGTGCAAAGACACTTTTTGCTACCCATTACCATGAGCTTACAGACATGGAAAAAGAATTTTCCTCTGTAAAAAACTACAATACCGCAGTTAAAAAGCGTGGGGACGACATAACCTTCTTAAGAAGAATTGTCAAGGGCTCCGTGGATGATTCCTACGGTATCGAGGTTTCAAAGCTGGCAGGCATCCCCGATTCCATCATCAAGAGAGCTCACGAGATCTTGGATGAACTGGAAAACGGAAACGGAACTGCACCTGTTGAGGCAAAAGTAAGACAGGATGTTCCCTCACAGCTTTATTTCGGAGGAAAGTCAAAGGTGGAAGAGGAATTAGGTCAGGTGGACTTAAACACCCTCACCCCAATAGAAGCCATCAACCTTTTATATAAACTTAAAGGAATGTTAGACTAAAACATTTTCTTACTAATGAGCAAGGGAGGTTATTAAATTGCCCATTATCAAAGTTTTGCCCAAGAGCATAAGCGAACTTATCAACGCAGGAGAAGTTGTAGACAGACCTGCATCCATCATAAAGGAGCTGGTAGAAAACAGCCTTGACGCAGACGCCACAAAGATCACCGTAGAAATACGGCACGGCGGCATCACCTACATACAGGTAAAAGACGACGGTGTGGGCATTTATAAAGAGGAGCTTCCCACAGCTTTTATACGCCACGCCACCAGTAAAATTGCAACCGCCGAGGACCTTGAAAATATAGGCACCATGGGCTTTCGAGGTGAAGCTCTCCCCTCAGTTTGTGCAGTTTCAAAGGTAACTTTAGCTTCAAAGCCGGAGGATCAGGACGAGGGCTGGCAGTACGCCACAGAAACAGGCGAGCTTTCCCTCCACGCCATGAATAAAGGCACAGTTATAACTGTAAGGGACCTTTTCTACAACACCCCTGCAAGAATGAAATTCTTAAAGAAGGACATCACCGAGGGAAACGCAGTTACCACACTTCTGGAAAGGCTCTCTTTATCCAATCCCCATGTGGCCTTCACCTTCATCCGTGACGGCAAGGTCAGGATAAAGACCTTCGGCGACGGCTCACTTCTCACAGCGGTGAGATCGGTTTTGACTTCCGATGTTGCCAAAGCTTTAAAAGAGGTGGATTCCGAGAGAAGCGGCATCCATGTGACAGGTCTTATATCCATGCCCCCCATGAGCAGACAGAGCAGGAGCCTGGAGACATTTTTCATAAACGGAAGATTTGTCCACTCAAAAACCTGTCAGGCGGCAGTTGAGGAAGCATACAAAAACCGCCTTATGATAGGCAAATTCCCCGCCTGCTTCTTAAATCTCCAAATGGATTTCGGACTTGTAGACGTAAATATCCACCCTGCAAAGCTGGAAGTTAGATTCCAGAATGAAAGGGATGTTTACAACGCAGTTTACTCCGCAGTTTTAGAAACTCTGGAAAAGGACTTCAAGGAGAAGAACCTCTCCCCCGTCCAAAGACTTAATCCCTTCTCACTCAATGACTTTGACTACCGAAAAGAGCAGGTATCCATGTCAAGGCCGGTGGAAAGTGAAAGAAAGGTTGAAAGTAAGGAGGATGCCTTCACTTTCAGAGACACAACAACGATCTCCCCCAGAGGAGAAATTGTATATAATCCCAACTTCAAATTAAAAGAAGCTACCCTCGATATAGAAGTTGAGGACAGCTTCGCACCCGTTAAAAAAGAAGAAAAGCCCGTTATTGTAGAAAATCTCCCCGAGGAAGAGAACGAACCCGAAGTTTACGAGGGAGAAGTCGCCGAAGTTTCAACCGAAATTAAAAACCGGGTTGAAAACTTTGAAAGTCACGAGGAAATTCCCATGCCAAGTGAAGAGGATGCACCGCCGGAAGAGGAAGAGTACATTCACGAGGAAATTCCACAGGAGGAGCCCAAAAAGGAAGCTATTCAGTACGCAGTTGAGGAGGAAGCTACCACCATAAGCGAGGTGGAGCCCTACAAGATAATCGGAGAGGTATTTAAGACCTACATCCTTATTGAGCAGGGCAACAACTTCATACTCATAGACAAGCACGCAGCTCACGAGGGATACATTTACCACAGCATAAAGGATTCTTTCCGATTAAAGAACTTTTCCTCACAGCTCACACTCATCCCCACAGCGGTGGTTTTGGGAGCTGAGGAGTACTTCGCACTCTCTGAAAATTTAGAGGTCCTTGACAACTTCGGCATCAAGGCCGAGGACTACGGCAACAACACCATCGTAGTCAAGGAGATCCCCCAGATTTTAGAGGGCTGCAACATGAATACCATACTTTCCGATATTGCAGTCGGAGTTTTAAAGGGCAAGGAAAACCCCACCCCCTACTACTTCGACAGGCTCATTTACTCCGTTTCCTGCCGCTCGGCAACCATGGCAGGCAAGGCATCCAATATGCCCGAGATGGAGAAATTAGCTGAGATGGTATTTAAAAAGGGCATCTGCTTCTGCCCCCACGGACGACCTGTGAAAATAGTGATAAGCAAGGAAAAGCTGGACAAGATGTTCGGCAGATTAGTATAAACCAAAAGGAAGGCAAGGAAGATGAAAACACCTGTTGTTGCAGTTTTAGGTCCCACAGCTTCGGGAAAAACCAAATTATCCATAGAATTGGCAAAAAGGCTCAACGGGGAGATCATTTCCTGCGACTCCATGCAGATATATAAGGGCATGGAAATAGCTTCCGCAAAGCCCACCGAAGAGGAAAAAGAGGGCATCCCCCACCATCTGATGGATTTTCTCCCCAACGGAAGCACCTATTCCGTGGCTGATTTCTGTTCTGATGCTAAAATCAAGATAGAGGAGATAACCCAAAGAGGTCGCCTCCCCATAATAGTGGGCGGCACAGGGCTCTATTCCTCCAGCTTACTGGATAACGTGCAGTTTTCCAAAAGCAGGAAGGACGAAGAGTACAGAGAAGAGCTTGAAAATTTAGCCGCTAAAGAGGGCAACCAAAAGGTCTACGATATGCTTCTTGCAATCGACGAGCCCTACGCCAAAACCCTGCACCCCAACAACTTGGGCAGAGTTATCAGAGCTTTGGAATTATACAAGGTGGAAGGCATCACCATGACCGAACAGCTGAGAGAATCAAAGAAGATACCCTCGCCTTTTAAGGATATCCGCTTCGGCCTTGCATATAAGGACAGACAGAAGCTCTACGACAGGATAAACCTAAGAGTTGACTTGATGTTAGAGGCAGGGCTTTTAAAGGAAGCTGAGGATTTCTTAGAGGAAAACCCCTCCCCCACAGCTTTGCAGGCAATAGGCATCAAGGAGCTGGCGCCCTGCATAAAGGGGCTTGCAGATTTTGACACCTGTGTGGAAAACCTCAAGCAGGCCACAAGAAATTACGCAAAAAGACAGATAACATGGTTCAAAAAGGACGAGAAGATGCACTGGCTCTACCCGGACGAAATGAGCTTTGAAGAAATGATAAACGAAGCTGTAAAAATAACAGAAAGGGAACTGCAAAATGAAGAATAAAGGCATAGGCTATTTTCTTTCATGGCTTTTTATGTGCTTTGTACTGCTCTTCATGGGCTATAACGGCGTGAGATATTTCTACAAGCCGGTGGAGACAGAAATAACCTACGAATACACCATCGCAGACAAGGAAAAGTCCAAGGCCCTCATAGTGCGAGAGGAAGAGGTGCTTCCCTTCACAAAGCCCTCGGGAGTCTTCGACTACACAGTCGAGGACGGCGAGGTAGTTGTGGGAAAGACGGTAATAGCCAAGACCTACGAAAACGACGACGCACTTTTCAACAAGTCCAAGACACAGGAGCTGGACAGAAAAATAGCTTCTCTTGAAAATGCGGCAAAAAGCTCCTCATCCTTAAAGGGCATAGAAAACATAGCTTCGCAGATAAACAAGGGAGTCACAAACACCGTTGTTTCAGCTGTGAAGAAGGACCTTTCAAAAATAGGTGACACATACGAAAACTTAAACTTCCTTCTGGCTAAAAAGTACGTTATGAACGGTGGAAAGGACCTTCCCGTCCACATAGCGGAGCTTAAGCAGGAAAGAGAAAAGTATGCAGGCGGATATCAGACAAGAGAAAATATAATAAGCGGCAAGGAAGGATATTTTTCCTCCTATACAGACGGCTACGAAGCTTCCCTCTCCCCCGAGGTTTTAAAGGATAAAAGCTTTGATGAACTGGAAAGCCTATTTTCCTCCAGTCAGGAAAAGAAAGCCTCCGACAGCCTGGGCAAGGTGGTAAAGGACCACAACTGGTACGCACTTTGCATAACGGACGTTAAAAAACAGGACAACTTAAGAGTGGGCGAGCACGTCACACTGGACTTTAAGGAAAAGAACTGCCGTGAGCTTCCCGCTGTAATAACCTCCATCACCCTCAACAACGAGGGCACCAAGATGGCCGTAGTGCTCAAATGCTCCAGAATAAATTCGGATATACTTTCCAAGAGAGTCAGCGACGTGACCATATCCTCCAAGTCCTTCAGAGGCTACAAGGTGAACAAAAACGCCCTCCGATTCATAGACGACAAGGAAGGAGTTTATGTTATCAAGGGAGGAACAGCTGTATTCAGAGAAGTTAGAATAATTTATTCTTCCGACAGCTACGTTATCTGCGCCCCCGATATGGGAAACGGCTTCTTAGAGCTTTTTGACGAGGTTATAGTAAAGGGCACGGATATTTACGAAGGCAAGCTTATAGAAACCATGTAAAGGCGCTTAAGATGCGTTAATTTCCTTTGTAATTCTATTATTAGATTGACAAAACGGTAAAAAAACCCCATAATAAAGGGTAGCAATATTTTGTTTAATGAGGTAGGTATATGGGTATGTTAGATAAACTTCGCAATTTCTTAATGATACCAAACGACGACCAGTACGACGACCAGTATGACGACGAAGAGCAGGAGTATATTCCTGAGAAAAAAGAAGAGAGAGAGGTCAAGAGTAAGGCTATGTACGAAGAACAGGACAAGTCAAAGGTAGTGAACTTTAATACCGCATCCGGTGACAAGCAGGACAGATTTTCCGTCGTTCTTGTTAAGCCCAAGGCTTACAGAGAGGGAGATTCTATCGCTGACCACCTCAATGCAAAAAAGACTGTTATCTTAAATCTTGAGGATGCAAGCCAGACCGACTCCATCCGCCTTGTAGACTTCTTATCCGGTGCAGCTTATGCCATCGGCGGAAAAATCGAGAAGATCAATGCCGACATCTATATCGTAGCTCCCTACAATGTAGAATTTTCCGGCAACATGGTTGAAGAATTAGCCAACGGAATATTGCTTTAATGAGCAGAATAGATTTCTTAAATCCCACTAACGAGGAAAGGCTCCTTTTTGCCAAAATATGCGATCTCTGCGAGAGAGCGGAAAGAGGCAGGATGTGTTTCAGCCGATTCTTAAATTTAAGGGAGCAGGAAATAGCAAGGGCAGCTGTTTCGCCCTTCAATGTGACAAGCCTTTTTTACGGCGGCTTTGAAGGAAGCGAGAAAGCTATGCTTGGACTTTGCGGAAGCGATACCGATTTAGAGGAAAGCTACTTTCCCATGTCGCTTCTCACATTGGAATTTCCCAAAAATGCAGAATTTTCCCACAGGGATGTTCTGGGCTCGCTTATGGCCTTGGGGATAGAGAGAAACAGCGTGGGCGAAATTTTTCTATATGAAAACAAAGCCTCCTTCCCTGTCATAGCTTCAATAGAGGATACCGTTTTGCGAGAAATGGTGACCGTGGGGAAGTATTCTGTAAAAATTGTACCTTACGAGGGCGACGGCATAATCAAAAAGGAGACAGAGGACAGGACCTGCGTCATTTCCTCCATGCGCCTTGACTGTGTAATTGCGGCCGTGACAGGCAAAAGCAGAAGCACCTCTGCCGCACTCATAAAAAAACAGCCCGTATTCATCAATGATAAAAAATGTGATAAGATCGACGAACCGGTCCCCGAAGGAGCGATCCTGACAATAAGGGGCTTCGGGAAATTCAAGCTTTCCGAGGAAGTCAGAAAGACATCCAAAGACAGGTTAAGAATAGTTATCTCAAAATATATTTAATCGGGGAGGAAGAATCATGCCAAATCCTAAGGAAATAGCTTCGAAGAAATTCGAGAAGGCTCTCGGCTTCGGCTACCGCATGGACGATGTAGAAGAATATTTAGGACTCGTCGCAAGGGAAATGGAAGACCTCATGGAAGAAAAAGAGGACTTGGAAAAGAAGCTTGAGGTTTTAGCCGACAAGCTCAACGAGTACCGTGAGGACGAGGAAAGCCTTAGAACCGCTATCTTAAGCGCCCAGAAGTTAGGCGACAGCCTCATAAGAGAATCCAAGAACAAAGCTGATATTATCATGCGTGACGCAACCATCAAGGCCGATACCTTAGTCGGAAACGCACGCCGCCAGATAGAGAGAGAAAACGAAACACTTATAAGAATTCAGAAGGAAGTTGCTTTATTTAAAAACAGGCTCATTGAACTGTATAAGCAGCACATCGAGCTCATAACATCACTTCCCGGCGACGACGACAAGCCCTCTGCAAAGCCCGCTCCCCAGAAAAAAGCTGAGGAAAAGCCTGCAGAAGCACCCGAACCTGCCGAGGAAAGAGACCCTCAGGAAGAAGCAACAATAGAATTTCACACACACGCAGAGGAGCTGGAGACACCTGACATAATGAGCGAAGGCAGCCTCACTCCCGACGAAGAAAAGGCACTTAAGGGCGAAGAGCTTAGTGCTCTTCCCTTTCAGGAAGAAGAGACAAAGAGGCTTTCTATGGAGGATTCTGAGGAAGATGCGAAATTAAACTCCCTCAAAAATTCCTTCGACGAAGGTGAGCTCGATGATGAAGAGCTTGATCTTGCCTTCTTCAATAAAGCAAAAAGCAAGTCCCACGAAAGCAAGAAGAAAGAAATGCGCTTTGGCGAATCCTTTAAATTTAAGCTCTAAATAAAGGGATTCAAGCTTTCCGCGATTTTGATAAAAAGGAGTATTAGACCCATGTCAAAAGAAGTAAACAACACCATGAATCTGCCTAAGACAGACTTCCCCATGAGAGCTTCTCTTCCTCAGAGAGAGCCCGGTATGGTAAAGGCTTGGCAGGAAAATAAGATCTATGAAAAGATGATCAAGAGAAATGAAGGAAAGCCCACCTTCATTTTACATGACGGCCCTCCCTATGCTAACGCTTCCATCCACCTTGGAACAGCTTTAAACAAGGTTCTCAAGGATATGATCATCCGCTCCAAGAATATGTGCGGATACTACGCTCCCTACATCCCCGGCTGGGATACACACGGACTTCCCATCGAGTTAAAGGCTTTAGCTAAGTTAGGACCCGACAAGAAGGTAACTCCCGTTGAATTAAGACATCACTGCAGAGACTTCGCTTTACAGCACGTAGGTCTCCAGATGGAGCAGTTCAAGAGATTAGGCGCTTTAGCTGACTATGAGCATCCCTACATCACATTAAAGAATGAATTTGAAGCAAAGCAGATCGAGCTCTTCGGCGCTATGGCTAAGAAGGACTTCATCTACAAGGGCTTAAAGCCCGTTTACTGGTGCCCCGACTGCCAGACAGCTTTAGCTGAGGCTGAGATCGAGTATCAGGACGATCCCAATACATCTATCTACGTTAAGTTCTTAGTAAAGAACGACAACGGCGTATTGACAAAGTTAGGCGCAGACCTTTCCAAGACATACGTTATCATCTGGACAACAACAACATGGACACTCCCCGGAAACGTAGCTAACTGCTTAGGACCTAAGTACGACTACAACCTCGTTAAGGCTTCCGACGGAAACTTCTATGTAGTTGCAAATGAGCTTATGGCTTCCACAATGGAAGCTGGCGGCATCGAGTCCTACGAAGTTTTAGGCTCCTTCAAGGGAACTGACCTGGACAACGGCTCCTGCTACCATCCCTTCTTAGACAGAGAAACAAGACTTATCGTCGGAGATCATGTAACACTTGATTCCGGTACAGGTATCGTTCATACAGCTCCCGGACACGGTCAGGAAGACTATGAAGTATGCGTAAACCACTACCCCGATCTTCCCATCATCGTTCCCGTTGACAACACAGGACACTTAAATGAATTAGCAGGCCAGTTTGCAGGTCTTTCCACAGACGAAGCAAACAAGGTTATTTTACAGCACTTAAAGGATACAGGAGCACTCTTTGCTTCCCAGAACATCACCCATCAGTATCCCCACTGCTGGAGATGCAAGAAGCCCATTATCTTCAGAGCAACAGAACAGTGGTTCTGCTCCGTTGACGCCATCAAGGAAGATGCTATCAAGGCTATCGAAGGCGTTCACTGGATCCCTGAATGGGGCGAGGGCAGAATGGTCAACATGGTTAGAGACCGTTCCGACTGGTGTATTTCCCGTCAGAGAACATGGGGCGTTCCCATTCCTATGTTCAAGTGCGAGGACTGCGGCAAGTATGTAGTTAACGACGAAACACTCAATGCAGTTTCCGACCTCTTCAGAGAAAAGGGCTCCGATGAATGGTTCATCAGAGAAGCTAAGGATATCCTCCCCGAAGGATTCAAGTGCCCCCACTGCGGCGGCAGCCACTTCCAGAAGGAAAAGGACATCATGGACGTTTGGTTCGACTCCGGCGTAACACACGCTGCTGTATTAGATACAGACTCTTTCGGTCACAAGTGGCCTGCTGACCTCTACATCGAAGGCGCTGACCAGTACAGAGGCTGGTTCCAGTCCTCCCTCCTCACATCCGTAGCTTGGAAGGGCAAGGCTCCTTACAAGGAAGTCTGCACTCACGGCTGGGTAGTTGACGGCGAAGGCAAGAAGATGAGTAAGTCTTTAGGAAACGGTATGCTTCCCTCTGAGATCACAGACAACTACGGCGCTGATATCTTAAGACTCTGGGTTGCATCCTCTGACTACCACTCCGATATCAGAGTTTCCAAGGAGATCTTAAAGCAGCTTTCCGAAGTTTACAGAAAGATCAGAAATACAGCAAGATTCATCCTCTCCAACCTCTATGACTTCAACCCCGATACAGATTCTGTAAAGGATGAGGAGTTATTCGAGCTTGACAGATGGGCTATCGAAAGAGTAGAAGAATTAGCTATCAAGGCTCGTGAAAGCTACAGAAAGTACGAGTTCTTCACACTCTACCATGCAGTTCACAACTTCTGCACAATTGATATGTCCAACTTCTACTTAGACATCTTAAAGGACAGACTTTACTGCGAAGGCGCTTCCTCCACAGAAAGAAGAGCAGCTCAGACAGCTATTTACAGAATCTTAAGAGATTTAATGCTCATCTGCGCTCCTATGATCCCCTTCACAGCTGAGGAAGTTTGGTCCTATATGCCCAAGTCCGAAAAGCTCAACATGGAATCCATCATGTTCAATGATATGCCCAATCCCTCCGAGGAAGATATCGAAAGACCTCTCCTTGAGAAGTGGGGCAAGATCTACGATTTAAGATTCGCTGTTAACAAGTGCTTAGAAGCTGCAAGAGCTAATAAGCTCATCGGTAAGTCCTTAGAAGCTAAGGTAGTTCTTCACGCTGAAGGCGAAGTATTAGACTTCTTAAAGGCTAACCGTGACATCCTCAAGGATGCTTTCATCGTTTCTCAGGTCGAGATCACAGATGAAAAGGGCGGAGAAGCAACAGACGTTGAAGGTCTCTCTGTTGAGATCGTAAAGGCTTCCGGCTGCAAGTGCGAGAGATGCTGGTCCTACTCCGAAACAGTAGGTCAGGACAAGGAATTCCCCACACTCTGCTACCGCTGCGCTAACGTAGTTCGCAAGTAATCCACCAAAGATCAAACTGATTTTAAGCGGCGTGTCTTTTTGATGCGCCGCTTGTCTTAATGAAAGGATTTTATATGCTTTTAAAAATCCACGGACTTATGGCTCTCCTTGTTGCAATAGACTATGCGCTCAAGCAGTGGGCTGTTGCAGCGTTGAAGGGAAGCGGCTCTGTAACTCTTATAAAGGGTTTTCTGGAGCTGACATATGTAGAAAACAGGGGCGCAGCTTTCGGAATGTTATCCGGAAAGCAGCTTTTCCTTGTGCTTCTCTCAGTGGCCATCATCATACTTCTGGAAGGCTACCTCATAAAGGAAAAGCCTAAAAATCCCCTTGCACAGCTTACCGTCGCACTGGTTGTGGCAGGCGGTATCGGAAATCTCATAGACAGAGTAGCTCAGGGATATGTAGTTGACTACATCAGCGTAAATCCCCTCTTCTCCTTCCCCGTATTCAATTTTGCGGATATCTGCGTCACAGTGGGTGAAGCTCTCCTTATTCTCCTCATCGTACTTTCAGAGGTGAAGGAGCACAAGGCAAAGAAAGCTTCGGAAGAAATAAACGAGGAAAACAAGCACGAATAATGAGCAAATTGGAAATTATCTGTACCGATGACAACAAAACAAGGCTGGACCTGTTTATATCGGAAAATGCAGAGGGCATCACACGAAGCGGAGCCTCCGGCCTTATAAAAAAAGGCAGGGTACTTCTCAACAAAAAAGTGCCCGCTAAAAATACACACGTTCTCAGGGACGATGTTATTGAAATCGAAAAAGAAGAGGAAGGTCCCTGCATACCTAAAGCAAAGGACATTCCTCTTGATATAATCTTTGAAAATGCCGACCTTCTCATTGTAAATAAGCCCAAGGGAATGGTCGTTCACCCGGGTGCCGGAAAGGAAGAGGACACACTCGTTGCAGGGCTTCTCTTCAAGTACGGAAAGGAAGGTCTTTCCACATTAGGAGGAGAGGACCGCCCCGGAATAGTCCACCGAATCGACAGGGATACCAGCGGACTTCTGGTCTGTGCCAAAAATGACAGGGCTCACGAATTTTTAAGCTCTCAGTTTCAGGTACACAGCATAGAAAGAACATACTACGCTGTCTGCCACGGCCATTTCAAGGAAGCAAAAGGCACGGTGGATGCCCCGCTGGGACGCCATCCCGTTGACAGAAAAAAGATCTGCATAAGGGATACAAATTCCAAAAGAGCCGTAACTCACTATGAGGTTATAGAGGAATTCAAGGGCTTCTCCTTAGTTAAATGCAACCTTGAAACCGGAAGAACTCACCAGATAAGAGTTCACATGGCATCTTTGGGACACCCTGTTGCAGGGGACGAGGTCTACGGACCTAAAAAGGGCGTAAACTTAAACGGCCAGTGCCTGCACGCCAAAAGCTTAGGCTTTGTAAACCCCTCGGACGGGGAATTTTTGCAGTTTGATTCACCCCTTCCTCAGTATTTTGAGGAATTCCTTGAGAAATTGAGAAAGATCACTCTTTAACCTTTTTTGCAAAGGGAGACAGATATGAAAAAATATGAGAATATTTATATTTACACAGATGTTGACGGAACTATTTCCGACTGGAATTACAAGGTCCCCGAGATAAACCTTGAAGCTTTAAAATACTTCACCGAAAACGGCGGACACTTCGGAATAGCAACGGGAAGAGGAAAAAGAGGCGTAGAGGAGCTGACAGCTTCCCCCTACATAAATATGCCTGTCATACTGGGAAACGGAGCTGTGGTAACTTATCTCAATGAAGAAGAACCTCTTTCCTGTGAGTTTCTCCCCAAAAAGGCAAGAGAAGTTGCCTTGGAAATGCGTGACAAATTTCCCAACATAGCTATTTACTGCTGGGGTGTGAGAGAACGCTACGACATGAGCGACAAGGTATACTGCAAAAGAGAAGATAAATTTTCCTTCACCATACCTGCACCCATCGAAAAGGTGACTGAAAAGTGGACAAGACTTCTTTTCTACACCGAGCCGGAGCAGAAGGAAGAAATGACAGCTTACATAAAAAAGCTCTCAAAGGGTGAACTGGAAATGACCACCTCCGGCAAATCCTGCATAGGTCTTATGGCAAAGGGCGTTAACAAGGGAAAGGCTCTTGAGAATGTGATCTCCAAATACGGCATAGAGAGGAAAAATCTCTATGTTTTAGGCGACTTTGACAACGATCTGCCCATGCTTTCCTTAGAAGGTGTCCACAGCTTCTGCCCGTCAACAGCGGAAGCTTGTGTAAAAAACATATCGGAGGGTGTGCTTTCCTCTGTTGAGGAAGGAATACTTCCGCTTGTTTTAAAGAAGATAGACGAAAATTTAAAATAAGCTTTTTTAAAAAGGCAAAAAATAACCGCAGTTATAAAAACTGCGGTTTTCTTATTTTCTGAGCTTTAGATAAGTGTATCCAGGTCGGTATATTCCATATTGAAGCTGATGGCAACATTCTTGCAGGTTATCTTGCCCTTATAGGTATTTACGCCGGAGGAATAAACTGCATTTCCCTTGCAGATATTTTCTATTCCCTTATTGGCGATGGCAAGACCGTACTTCAAAGTTGCATTTGTGAGGGCGATGGTGGAGGTTCTGGGAACTGCACCGGGCATATTGCCTACGCAGTAATGGGAAACTCCGTCCACCTTGAAGATGGGATCATCGTGATAGGTGACCTTTGTGGTCTCACAGCAGCCGCCCTGATCCACGGCAACATCCACAATTACGCTGCCGGGGCGCATATTCTTAAGATAGGCTTTCTTGAGAAGCTTTGGGGCCTTCTTTCCGGGGATGAGCACACAGCCCACCACAAGGTCGGCGGTCCTTACAGCTTTTTCGATTGCCGCATCGGTGGAATAGAGAGTCTGTATCCTTGCACCGAAAATATCATCTAAATAAGCAAGCCTCTCCAAGTCTATATCTATGATCGTAACATTGGCTCCCATGCCAACTGCTATCTTGCAGGCGTTGGTGCCTACATTTCCGCCGCCCAGGATAACTACATTTGCCTTAGGTGTTCCGGGAACTCCCGAAAGAAGCACGCCCGAACCGCCGAAGGGCTTTTCCAAATATTTTGCACCCTCCTGCACACTCAGTCTGCCTGCTATCTGGCTCATGGGGGCAAGCATGGGGATGGAGCCGTTTTTTTCTATAAGTGTTTCATATGCAAAGCCTGTGACGCCCTTTTCCAGCATGGCATCGGTCAGGGCCTTATCTGCCGCAAGGTGGAGGTAGGTGAAAATTATAAGTCCCTCTCTAAAATATCCGTACTCCTCGGGGAGGGGCTCCTTTACCTTTACCATCATGTCGCAGGAAGCCCATACCTCATCGGCAGAATCTAAAACCTCGGCTCCTGCTTCAATATACTCTTCATCAGTAAAGCCGCTTCCCTCACCTGATCCTTTTTCCATGAGGACACGGTGCCCGGCATTCACATAGGACTTGACATTATCAGGTGTAAGTCCCACTCTGTACTCGTTATTCTTAATTTCTCTTACACAGCCTACTACCATATTTCTGCCTCTTTTCTGATGAAAATTTTTTAAAAAGATGCCTTCATACAGCCTCTTTTTTTCATGCTATCACCACAGATAAATTTAGTCAACGGCGGCAATTTATAGTTTATGCTATGTTCACCAAGTATATACAGAACTATTTATAGACTGTTACAAACGGAACAAAATTTATTATTCAGTTTATCTTTTGTTCATAAATTATTAACTTTGAATGTCATATTTTGTATAAAATCTACTATATAATGTAAACAACAGGAAAATGAAATAAACAATCTGCTACATCATAGTCATGTTGTTGAAGTCTTTTTTGAGAAGCCTTATAAATTCCTCGGTTATGGGCGATATTTCACCCTCGTTTCTCAGAATGTAGCCAAAGGTTATCCTGTTTTCGCATCCCTTTATAGGAACTGCCGCAATATCGTAGCAGTCCTTGTAGAAATCAAGAGGATTTAAGCCTATGGAGAAAAAGTTGGTCCTCTCCACCATGTGCAGGAGAGTTCCCCTTCCGTAGATGTAGACCTTTTTATCCCACTTATCAAGGTTTACCACCTTTCCTCTTATCATGAGGCTGTATATGAAGTCCTCCGTCTGACCGGTGTAGCTCACAAAGCCGTAATCACGGAGATCTTCAATATCTATCTCCTCGGGATGTTCAAGATAGACAGGATGATTTTTATTTATGAGCACACAGGGTGAGAGAGTTATAAGAGGGTAATACCTGATATTTTTATTTTCCAGATAATTTGCATATCTTCTGCTGAAGGCTATGTCATTGTGAACTATCCCCACCTGTGCGGTGTTATTTTTGACGCTGTCCACCACGGTGACAAAGTTGGCTTCATTGAGCATATATGTAAATTTCCTGTGAGAGGAATTATTTAGGCAGAGGGCTATGAAGGTCTCCATTATATGAGAAAAACCGGTCATGGAAACGGATATGGACCTTTCGTCACGGCAGAGCGGACTGAAGGAATCCTGAAGATCATCCATATCATCCATTATCCTGTTTGCGTGAAGCAGAAGCTTTTCGCCGTCAGGTGTAAGTGTTATTCCGGTCTTGTGCCTTTCTATGAGCTTTGTATCAAGCTCGTTTTCCAGCTCCTTCACCACATTGGAAAGGTAGGGCTGGGAGATGAAAATGGCCTGAGAAGCCTTATTTATGGAGCCGTGCCTGACAATTTCAGAAAAGTATTTTAGATGCTTTATTTCCATTTTTACACCTGCTTAAAAAATAATTTGTTTTACCGAAGTCGAAAAAATGAGGTCCAGCTTTATAGTTAGACTATAATTTATACTGCGGTCATCCACCGTGGTATTTTAACATAATTATAGTAAGTTTTTATTGCTATTTCATTAACATCTTATCGACTTTGCTGAAAAGGAGGACATTAAATGTACCAACAAGAATTAAATGCAGCCTGCAGCTATGCACAGAGCTTCCTCTATCAGGGACAGGTAGCTACCTACATCCCTCAGCTCTCTGTGGCAGACCCCAAGGCGCTGGGTGCCTGCATCGCTCTTCCCACCGGTGAGCATTTTTGCTGCGGCGACTGCGAAACAAGATTTTCCATGCAGAGTATATCGAAGCTTGTGTCGCTGATTCTTGCTCTGCAGACCTCCGGATACTATAAAGTATTCAGCAAGGTGGGAATGGAACCGACAGGTGACCCCTTCAACTCCATCATCAAGCTGGAGACCATGTCTGCAAGACCTTCCAACCCCATGATCAACGCAGGCGCCATCGTAGTTGCCAGCATGATCGACACCCCCACACCCTTTGAGGATATGATGGAGCTCACAAAGAAGCTCACAAAGGACCCGGATGTTCACCTGAACGAAAAGGTCTACCTCTCGGAAAAGCACGCAGGCATGAGAAACCGTGCCATGGCATACTTTATGATGAGTGAGGATATTCTCACAGGAGATGTGGAAAGCTACCTTGACACTTACTTTAAGATGTGTTCTGTTAACGTAACTGCCAAGGGACTTGCAAATTTCGGTCTCATCTTAGCTAATAACGGTGTCGATCCCGAGACAGGCGAAAGGATCTGCGAGGACTGGATGATAAGAATTGTTAAGACCTTTATGGTGACCTGCGGACTCTATGATTCCAGCGGTGAATTTGCCGTAAAGGTGGGTATCCCCTCCAAGAGCGGAGTGGGCGGAGGAATCTGTTCCTCTGTAAGCGACCTGATGGGAATAGGAACCTATGCACCCGCCCTCGATAAACGAGGAAACAGTGTGGGAGGCGTGAGAGTTCTGGAATACTTATCCGAGAACTTAGGTCTCCATATGTTCGCAAAGCGTTAATGCTCAATTAAGAAAGGCAGGGTTATTATGGAATTTATAGGCAAAATAGTTGGAACACTAAACGGCTGGCTCTATGACTATGTTCTTATTGCACTTCTCCTTCTGACAGGATTCTACTTCACATTCAGAACCAAATTCGCACAGCTCAGACTCTTCGGCGAGTCTATAAAGGTAGTTTCTGAAAAGCCTAAGGAAGAGGGCGCAGTTTCCTCCTTCCAGGCACTTATGGTCTCCACAGCTTCCAGAGTAGGTACCGGCAACATCGTCGGAGTTTCCACAGCTATCTGCTTAGGCGGATACGGAGCTATCTTCTGGATGTGGATCATCGCTCTCATAGGCGGCGCAACAGCCCTTATCGAAAGTACATTAGCTCAGATCTACAAGCGCAAGAACCGTGAAGGCAACAGCTACGGCGGTCCTGCATACTACATTGAATCCGCACTTCATTCAAGAGGTCTGGCAGTTCTCTTCGCAATATGCCTTATCCTCACATATGCAGGCGGCTTCAATATGTTAGCTTCCTACAATCTCCAGTCTACATTCTCTGTATACAGCTTCTATAATCCCTCCGTTACTCCCTGGATCATCGGCGGTATTTTAGCTCTTATCGTTCTCTGGTGTATCTTAGGCGGCGGCAAGAGAATCATCAAGACAACTTCCACAGTTGTTCCCGTAATGGGCATTCTCTACGTTGTAGTTTCTATTATAGTTATCGTTGCTCACTTCAACCTCATCCCCTCCGTATTTGCAGAGGTATTCAGAGAGGCCTTCAACTTCAAGGCTATCTTCGGCGGCTTCGGCGGCTCCTGCTTAATGTACGGTATCAAGAGAGGTCTTTACTCCAACGAAGCCGGCGTAGGTTCTGCTCCTAACGCAGCAGCTGCAGCCGACGTTTCTCACCCTGTAAAGCAGGGCTTAGTGCAGATGCTTTCCGTATTTATTGATACTCTTCTTATCTGCACAGCAACAGCTCTCATGTGCTTATGCTCCGGCATAGCTCCCACAGCTGATTTAGCAGGCGCTCCTTACGTTCAGGCCTCCATCTCCACAGTATTCGGCGGCTTCGGCAACGTATTCGTTACACTGGCAATGGTTCTCTTCGCATTCACAACACTTTTAGGAAACCTTTACTACTGTGACAACTGCCTCACATTCATCAACAAGGAAGAGCCCTCCAAGAAGTTCATGGTAGGTTACAGAGTAGTAGCTGCCCTCGTTATCTTCTTAGGTTCCGGTCTCTCCATGGGATTTGCATGGGACTTCTCCGACCTTATGATGGCTCTCATGTGCCTCATCAACCTCCCCTGCTGCTTCGTATTAGGCAAGACAGCGATCGATGCCTGCAAGGACTACGAATCTCAGCGCAAGGCAGGCAAGGACCCTGTATTCTTAGCTAAGAGCATCGGTCTTGACGACACAGGCCTCACATACTGGAAGGAATAACAGCTCAGAACACCTGTCAAAACGGTTACATCAAGGCGGCATCTTATAAAAAGGTGCCGTCTTTTTTTACCTTTACAGTAAAGAAATAAAATTTTAATTACACTTTATTTTTTCTATTCTATAATATATAATGCTAAATGTGTTATTGGGCATACATATGGAAAGCAGTAAAAACTGCGTATAAAAAAGAAAGGAACAGTTTTATGAACACAAAATCGGTAAAACGCTACCCCCTCTCCAAGCAGGTTGCGGATAAGCTTGAAGACATGATCGAAAAAGGTGAATTCGCAGTAGGCGACAAGATAAACACCGAAATAGAGCTTATGGAGATATTCTCAGTAAGCAGAAATACCATAAGAGAAGCTATCCAGTCCCTCACCTCCGCCGGAGTGCTGGAAGTAAGACAGGGTGACGGAACATACGTCCGCTCATCCAACAGATTCAATGCAAACATGAGCATGAAATACGCAAAGGAATCCCTTGCTGACATAAACGAGGCAAGAAAATGTTTTGAAATAACCATCGCAAGACTTGCATCCTTAAGAAGAACAGACGAGGACCTTTTTGCCATCAAGGCAGCTCTCGTAAAAAGATCTGAATTGAGGGAGGACCTCAAGGAAAATACAAAGGCCGATATCGAATTCCATATGGAAATTGCCAAGGCCTGTCATAACAGAATACTCATAGATCTTTACGAGTCCATTTCCACTTTTCTGGAAAATCACATCGCCGAAAAAGCTGCCGTTACTCACCTGGAAAATACAGAAATTGACAGGCTCCATGAAGAGCTCTATCTGGCCATCAGAAATGAGGACCCGGAGATGGCAGGGACCTGTGCAGTGAACATTTTAAATATTTAGAAAAATATAGAAAATTAAGGAAATCAGTGATTATAAATTACACAAAAATTCACAATTCACTCAATAATTTTTAAAAAAGTTTGCCGAATTTTTTTCTGCCTCATAAAAACATCCAGTTTTCGTGTTGACATTTTGGTTAGTATATGCTAACTTATAGTGCGAAAGGTAGGATGATTCAATCATCCATTTATTTTTAACCATAGGTTAGTTAGTTCTAACAGAAGAGGAGTTTTTAAATGCCTATTTACTTAGCAGATGCAAATGTTCCTGTTGTCATTCAGAGAATTACCGGAACTGACAAGGTGAAAAATCACCTTCAGAATTTAGGTTTTATTCCCGGTGAACAGATAACACTTATCAGCAAGGTTGACGACAACGTCATCGTAAAGATAAAAGGCGTTTCACTCGGAATCAGTCATGAGTTAGCTAAACGAATTTTGGTGTAAAGGAGCAGTTATGAAGACATTAAAGGAACTTGGCATCGGAGAATCCGGCAGCATCGTTAAGATCGGAACAATCGGTGCTCTCAAGCAGAGATTTATGGACATGGGCATCACAAAGGGAACTGAAGTAAAGGTTCTCAAGATCGCTCCCTTAGGCGATCCCATCGAGATCGAAATCAGAGGCTACAACCTCAGCATCAGAAAAGCAGACGCTGAGAAAATCGTTATTGAGTAGGTGGAAAAATGAAGAATATTGCATTAGCAGGTAACCCCAACAGTGGTAAGTCCACACTGTTTAACGCATTAACAGGTTCTACACAGTTCGTTGGTAACTGGCCCGGCGTTACAGTTGAGAAAAAAGAAGGAAAGACAAAGATTTCCGGAGAAGCAGTAAACGTAATGGACCTTCCCGGTATCTATTCCTTATCTCCCTATTCCAAGGAAGAAATCATTTCCAGAGACTATATTTTAAATGAGAAGCCCGACGTTGTAGTTAACATCGTAGACGCTTCCAACTTAGAGAGAAACCTCTACTTAACAACTCAGTTAGTTGAATTAGGCGCTCCCATGGTAGTTGCTCTCAACATGATGGACGTTGTTAAGGCAAAGGGTGAAGAGATTTCCGCAAAGGCACTTTCCAAGTTCTTAGGATGCCCCGTATGTGAAATCTCCGCTATCAACGGAACAGGCCTTGAAGAACTCAAGACAGCTATTTCCGCTACATTCGCAAGAGGCTATGAAGCTCCCGCTCACGAGTTCACATACGCTTCCGAGATCACAGAAGCTATCGCTAAGGTAAAGAGCTCTTTAACAGGCGAAAATGACTTCACAGCATTAAAGGTTCTCTGCAACGACCAGACAATGATCGAAGAGAAGAACGTTTCTTCCGAAGTTTTAGCTTCCGCTGCAGCATTAAGAGAAGAACTCGAAAACAAGTTCGATGACGATATTGATTCTATCGTTGCTGAACAGAGATACACATGGATCAAGAAGATCATCGGATCTGTTATCCTTAAGAGAAGAAAGGAAACACTTTCCCTTTCCGATAAGATCGATAAGGTCCTTACAAACAGAATTTTAGCTCTCCCCATTTTCTTCGCAATCATTTACGCTATTTACTTCGTATGCTTAAACCCCTCCGGCTTAGGTAAGAAGTTAGTTGGTATCACATTCACTTGGGTCATCAATGCTATGATCTGGACATCCGTAACACTCTCCGGCATGGGCGTAGCTCCCTGGCTCGTTTCCTTAGTATCCGACGGTATCATCTTCGGTGTCGGAATCGTAGTTGCGTTCGTTCCTTACCTCATGGTTCTCTTCGTATTCTTAGCAATCTTAGAAGAATGCGGCTACATGGCTCGTGTAACATTCATCATGGACCGTGTATTCAGAAGATTCGGCCTCTCCGGTAAGTCCTTCATTCCTATGCTCTTAGGTACAGGATGCACAGTACAGGCTATCGCAGCTTCCAGAACAATCGAAAATGAGTCCGACAGAAAGATGACCATTTTCTTAACACCCTTCATCCCCTGCGCTACTATGATGCCCACAGTTATCTTAGTAGTATCCCTCTTCACATCCTCTGCATGGGTAGCACCTGTAACATACTTAGTGTCTATCCTCTTCGTAATCGCAGGCGGTATCTTCCTCAAGAACACATTCATGAAGGGCGAACCCGCTCCCTTCGTTATGGAACTTCCCGAGTACAAGCTCCCCAGACTTAAGAACATCTGGCACTTCGTTTGGGACAGAACAGTTTCCTTCTTCAAGAAGGCAGCTTCCATCATCTTCGTTACAACAGTTATCATCTGGTTCTTAAAGTACTTCAACTTCGGATTTGCTCACGTAGAGATCGGTGATTCTATGTTAGCTTCCATCGGTAAGTTCTTAGAACCCATCTTCGCTCCCATCGGCTTAGGTTCCTGGCAGCTCATCGCAGCTCTTATCACAGGATATGTAGCTAAGGATAACTTCCTCGGAACACTCGGCCAGATCTACGGCGTTGAAATCGCTACCGGCACACTCGCTACAATTCTTACACCTGCTGCTGCAGTTGCTTTCTTACTCTTCTTCATCCTCTCCTGCCCCTGCTTCTCTTCTATGGGTGCTATGAGAAAGGAATTAGGATCTGCTAAGTTAACAATGGGAGCTATCGCTTTCCAGATGGGAACAGCTTACTTAATGGCTCTTATCGCTTACCAGGTATTAAGATTTGTAATGTAATCCAAATCATTTAGCTAATAGGAACTTGATGCACCTTTCAAAGGACGTAGCCGCATCTCGTACTTATAAACGCAGCAGACCGACGAAATTTGACACTTTCACAAACGCCTTTCACATTGTAAAGATGTCGTTAGGGTTTACCGGAAGCTTCACCTCCAATCACCTGTGTTGCTCCCACAGGCCGAAGCAAAAAGGTAAATGGCATCTTACATATACAGTGCTGAAGGGCGGGACTGCTCGTTAAGTATGAATGGCTCTTTTAAAAAGTAACATCAGTTCTTTCGATAGAAACCTTCACACAGGATCTTTTCTTGGCGTGAAGAGGTTTTCAGACTACTACCTAAATAGATATTAAGATTCATATTTTAATCCACAAAGAAACCGCCCGGTTGTTTCCCCTTCCGGACGGTTTCTTATTATATTGTAATTTTTATTAAAAGCTCCCTGTTTAAGCTTTTGATATGAAAGCCTTTAATGTACTAAGGCAGGGTTAAAGAAGCCTTACAGGAGCTTACAGAGGCTAAAAAGACATACAAAAAAGCAGAGAATATCTTTTTTTAAGAGATACTCCCTGCTTTATTTTTTATAAATTATTTAGATGTAGTTCTGACAGCATATCATAAAGGAAAGGCAGAATGCACCGGAAACTGCCGCATAAAATACGGAGCCTGTCCTGTCTCTTATTATCTTGGATAAGAGAAGGCACACAGATGTGAATATCATAAGCTTCAATACTGCCATAGTCATATAAAATTCACCCAAGGGGATATAAATTACAGCTATGAGGAAAAGGGGTATGTAGGGGAAAAGCAGAAGTCCTGCCGCCAGAGGCTGTGAATCCACCTTCTTCTGAAGAAGGGCCAGATCCTGCATAACGGATATGAAACCGTAGGTGAGAAGCACAAATACCACCGCCCACATAAGAAGCTTTGAGGTATTTATCTCAACTGCCCAGAATCCGCCAAGTCCCAGTGTGAGACCTGAAATAAGCACAAACAAAGTGAAGAAAAGTGTTTTCATAAGGTTCTTTGTGCTGTAAGGTATCTTGATATCTATGGGCTTTCCCTTAATGCCCATCATTCCGAAGCGGTAAAAAAGCCTTGTAGTGAGAGAACAGCCTATGATGTAGGAGATAAAGAGCACTCCCCCTCTTCTCAGGGAATCAAAAACGCCCATTCCCAGTAAAACCACCAGTGAAACCAGCACCGATACTAAGATAAGCACAAGACGGCTCAAAAAGAATAAAGGCACGCTGTTTATCTTGGCATCCACTATTCCCTCGGGAAATTCCAGAGGAGCTGCGTGCTCTAAAGATATCATCCACGCAAGGATAAGAAGGGAAACAAGTCCCAGCAAAGATAACAGAAGTCTTATTCCGGGCATCATATACCATATGCCGCCGTCGATGGAAAAGAAGCTGCCCACCTCTCTCAGGGTATCCGAAGAAAGAGAGCCGATCATAATGACAGGTGCAGGGGTTATGCAAAGGCTTATATTTCCCTTTGAAGTGTGTACCTGTCTGCCGTTGGGCTCCAGTGAGGAAGAAGTGAGGCTGTTATAAAGTTTAACTGCGTTTTTATCCATCTTCAAAGCTCCGCCGGCTTCTGCTGTTATGAGAAGTCTGCCGGAAAGCTCAGGTAAACTTGATATGCCCTCATCGGGATCAATTATCACAACATCGCCCGAATATCCTTTTAAAGAAGCTGAGATCTCGCCCTTTACCCTGCCGTCTATTATCACGGAAGTATAGGGTGAGATATCCTCGGGAAGCTCATTTCTAAAGTCCACCTTCTGACCGCCGTTTTTTACAACGGGCAGAATATCTCTTCCGAAGCTTTTTTCCTCGGAAACCACCAGAAATCCCCCTGCTTCGGAAGTATTGCCGAAGGGCAGGAACCACAGAACGTCTATAAGGCAGAAAGAAACTGCCAAAAGAACTACAAGCAGTATTTTAATTTTTTTCTTATCCACACTGACACCTCTTCTAAGTAAAAAGGGGCTCACAATTTGCAAAAGCCCCTAAAAATCCAAGCTTTCAAGCTGATTATAACATAGCATACATTTCATAACAATTAATCAGTTATGAATTTTCATTGTCCATTCTCACCCTCAAAAGCGCTCTTTTAAGCTTTTTTCCGTCAAATGGTATTATGGGGTAAAGGTAGCTCTGACCTGTCAGCGTGGGAGCTGTGGCGATGAGCAGAAGTATTATAACGCAGGCTGTCACATAGCCCCATATATTGAAAAGCCCCGTCATAACTATAAGAAGTATCCTGCACAGCTTAACTGCATAGCCAAGCTCGTAAGATGGCTGTGCGAAGTTGGCGACAGCTACAAAGGCCATATAGAGAAGCACCTCGGGCACAAACCATCTTGCCTTTACTGCAAAGTCTCCTAAGAGAAGTCCCGCCACCACAGAAAATGAGCTTCCTAAAGATGAGGGGGTATTAAGTGAAGCTTCCTTTAAGCAGGTTATAACAAGCTCCACCAGCATAAGCTGACAGAAAACAGGGACCTTGTTCATCTTTTCTATCATCACAAAATCGAGCCACCGGGGCACTATATCCGGGTTCAGTATAAAGAGGTACCATGTGGGAATCAAAAACAGCGTCAGCATATATATAATGAAGCGCATTATCCTGAGATAGCTTCCCACCAAGGGCGGAAAGTAGTAGTCATTGGAATCCTGAAAGAAATCTATGAGGGCGGTCGGCAGCAGCATAACAGCGGGTGTTCCGTCGGTGACTATGACAATGCCCCCTTCATTCAGGCAGGCGGCAGCACAGTCGGGGCGCTCTGTGTACCTCACCTTCGGGAAGGGATTGTACCAGCCCTTATTTACGAGAGCTTCTGCAAGGCTTTCCTGCTTCATGGTGAGGGAATTTACATCCAGATTATTTAAGCGGTACTTAAGCCTTTGCACCTTCCTTATATCCGCCTTGTCCTTTATAAACATCATAACCACATCCGTCTTAGATACCTTACCCACAGAAAAATGCTCTGTGCGAAGATGGGGCGTCCTGATATTCCTTCTTATCATGGAGGTATTTACTATCAGTGTCTCATTAAGGCCCTCTCTCGCACCTCTTAGAGACCGGTCGGAGTCGGGCTCACTTATGCCCCTTGTGTGGTACTCCCTCGTATCTATGATAAGGCACTCGTCAAAGCCCTCCACAAATAAAAGCACCGGACCTGCAAGCACCATGGCAACAGCTTTAGAAAGTTCATTTGTGGCATCGGCTTCTATATAGCCGATGTGCCTGTGAGAAAATTCTCTTATACTTTTATAGCTTTCCAGTGAGCCCTTGGGAAGCTCCATGCAGGAGGTCAGCATCTTTAAAACGGTGTCGTCCTTGCAGAAGCCGTCCACACAGTAGACACGGGCTCTCCTCTCTCCAAAGACAAGGTCCTTTCGCAAAATGTCAAAGCACTCCTCTGCGCCTAAGACCTCATCCATAAGAAGCAGATTTTCATTGTAAGATTTAGAAAAACAGGTATTATTCATTTACTTCTCCGCCATCATAATTTATGTATTTATCTTGCCCAAAGAGACGGATTTAAACCCGTTTTATTAAACTTTAAGTATTATAAGCTGTTATTTTATCTATAAGTTTACAAAAAGCGACATAAAACCACCGTTTTTTAAAAAATGACAGCCTGTATTAAGAAAGTCCTAATTTTGTAATAAAGCCCTTTATTATTGCGGTCTTTTCTGTTATCATATTATGCGTGATATTTTGGATAAAATTATTTGGAGGAACTCATGGTATTTTCCAGCGTACTTTTCTTGTTTAAATTCATGCCACTGGCATTTCTTATTTACTATATACTCCCCGAGAAATTCAAAAACTTTTCCCTCATAGTACTGAGCCTTATCTTCTATTCGTGGGGCGAGGTAAGATACTTCCCCATCATGCTCTTTTCCATCTTTCTGGACTACATCTGCTCCAACACGATAGAAAATCACAGGGACAACAAAAGGCTCTGCAAAACTATGCTGTGGATATCTGTTTTCTGCAACTTAGGTATGCTGGGCTTCTTTAAGTATACAGACTTCTTTATAAGAGCCGTAAATACCTTCTTCGGGCTCTCCATAGCAGAATTAAAGCTGACACTCCCTCTGGGCATCAGCTTCTACACCTTCCAGACAATGAGCTACACAATAGACGTTTACCGCAACAAGGTAAAGGCTGAAAACAACATAGTTGACTTCGGCGCCTTCGTTGTGCTTTTCCCACAGCTTATTGCAGGTCCTATCGTAAGATTTACAGATATAAACAAGGAATTGAAGGACAGGCACCTTTCCCTGGAGGATATTGATTCCGGCGTAAGAACCTTTATCTTAGGTCTTGCATCAAAGGTGCTTATTGCCAATAACATCGGTCAGCTCTGGACTTTTACTCAGGAGGTGGGCTTTGAGAATATCTCCACACCTATGGCGTGGCTGGCTGTCATAGCTTTTGCATTACAGCTTTACTTCGACTTCTCGGGCTATTCCCTGATGGCAATAGGCTTGGGACGAGCTTTAGGCTTCTCCTTCCCCCAGAACTTCAATTACCCCTTCATCTCCCGCTCAATGACAGAATTCTGGCAGAGATGGCATATGACCTTGGGCTCATGGTTCAGAGAATATGTCTACTTCCCCTTAGGCGGAAGCAGAAAGGGCTTAAAGAGAACCATCTTCAACCTCTTCATCGTGTGGACAGCCACCGGCTTCTGGCACGGAGCTGAGTGGAACTATCTCTTCTGGGGCTTCTACCTCTTTGTTGTGATGATCTTAGAGAAGTTCTTCTTAAAGGATATCCTCGCACGCCACCGCATCTTCTCACACATATACACCCTTTTGATGTGGCATTTTTCACTTATTATATTCAGCGTGAATCATTTGGGCGATATGAGCACACTCTTTAATAAGACACTTATTTATACAGGCGGAGCTGACTGGCTCTACGCCGTAAGAAACTACGGAGTTGTATTTTTGATAGCCTTCATTTTCTCTGTGCCCTTTGTAAGCAATCACTTCAAGGTATTTGAGAAAAAGCACAAGGCAGCAGCCACCGTTATTTACATCGGTTTAGCGGCGGCATCCATAGCCTACCTTGTGGATTCCACATACAACCCGTTCCTTTACTTTAGATTTTAGGGGGTAAATTAATATGAAGAACATTTTAAAATACCCTGTACTGCTTATATTCTCAATTATAATAATCGTCTTTTCCTTAGGCGACCTTGTACTTCCCCACAAGGACTTTTCCGAACTGGAAAACATGAAGCTTTCCGAAAGGCCCAAGTTTACAGTAAAGGGCATTCTGGACAGCTCCTCCACAGGCTTTGCACAGAGATTTGAAAAGTACACCAACGAGCAGTTCCCCATGAGAGACACATGGATAACAATTAAATCCGCCTGCGAGACAGCACTTTTAAAAATTGAAAACAACGGCATAATCTACGGCTCCGACGGCTATATGTTCGATAAATTCACAAACTTCGATAAGGAGAGACTCATGAAGAATTTATCCTCTTTAAAGGCTTTCGGCGAAAAGTACCCCGAGATAAATAAGACAGCACTCTTTGCACCCTCTGCATACGACGTCTTAGAGGATAAGATGCCTGAGGGAAGCTTCAATGTAGATCAGCACAAGTCTCTGGAATTTTTCCAAGAGGAGCTCACCTCTTCCGGCATAGAATTTTTAAATTTAGAAGAAGTTTTAAAAAATGCTTACAGCGAGGATAAAAATCAGCTCTATTATAGGACTGACCACCACTGGACAACCGACGGAGCTTACGAAGCTTATCTGGCATTTTGCGAAATGAAGGGCCTTACACCTGTAAATTTCCAAAAGGAGACAGCATCAGAGGACTTTTTGGGAACTCACTTCTCAAAGTGCAAGAAGATAGGCACAAAGGGCGAAACCATCACATACTTTGCCCCCTCTGTCACCTCCGTAAAGATAAACGGCGAGGAAAAGGACGGTCTCTTTGATTTTCCCAAGCTGGACACAAGGGACAAATACGCCTTCTTCCTTTGGGGCAACAACGGTATTACAGAGATAGCAAACGATGAAGCCGAAACTGAGGACACACTCTTAGTTGTAAAGGACTCCTACGCAAACTGCCTTGTGCCCTTTTTGACACAGAACTACAAAAAGGTAGTTGTTATCGACCTCAGATTTTTAGATGAGGACCTGAGCAAGGTAATAGAAAGGGAACATCCCGAGGAAATTATTCTCAACTACAATGTTAAGAACATATTTACCGATGCGGACATTCCCAGAATAAAGTATTAGCTTGTAAAATCCTCTATAAGCTGCATAAGCTCTTCCCTGTTTTCAGCTTCTATGCCGTCCTTTAGCTTAAACTTGTCCATATCGGGCAGGTTGTCGGTATAGACATTGAATATCGTGTTAGGCTTACTGTTTCCCTTTATAAAAAGTGCAAGCCTTCCGTTATATTCTCTCAGTATATAGCTTTTGCCTTCATTTATCTGCCTTATTTTCATATCCTTTAGAGGAGCTTCTCCCTTTTCGGGTACACGGCTCAGTGAAAAGCCTATGAGCAGGGCCATAAAGGCGCAGAGGAAGGCTGTCAGACGTTTCTTCAAAAAAATCCCCCCTGTCATATTTATTTCTTAGCTTTGACAGGAAATGATATTATATTCAGCAGTCTTTTTTTGCAAATTCTAAAAAATATGATATAATGAGGAATAATAACCTCAAACCTAAAAAAAGAGGAGGACAAAACTTTGGCATCACAAAGTCAGGACGGTCAGAGGGCACCTCGAAGGTTCCATCCTTTGAGAACTGTTTTCAGACTTATTCTAATCTTAATAATGATACTGATCATTGCAGGATGTATCACAGCGTCCATAATGACGGTATACATCATCAACACCCTTGACGCAGGAGACAGCATTGTATTAGAGGATGTAAAACTAAGCTTTTCCACCATAATATATGCACAGGATAAGGAATCCGGCGAATACAGGGAGATCCAGACTGTCCAGAGCAACGAAAACCGAATCTGGGCAAGCTATGAGGAAATTCCTCAGTCTATGAAGGACGCCGCTGTTGCTATCGAGGACAAGCGCTTCTGGAACCACTCCGGAATCGACCTGAGAAGAACAATAGGCGCCGCCATCAACTACTTAAATCCCTTCTCCACAGAGAGCTACGGCGGTTCCACCATCACACAGCAGGTGGTAAAGAACGTGACAAACGACAGGGACGACTCCGTAGAGAGAAAGCTGCGAGAGATCTTCCGTGCTATAAACCTTGAGAAGAACTACTCCAAGGAGCAGATACTGGAAGTATACTTAAATACAATCGCTCTCGGAAACGGCCAGAACGGCGTAGGCTCTGCCGCACAGTTCTACTTCGGAAAGGATGTAAGCGAGCTTACCCCCGCAGAATCTGCATCCATCATCGCCATAACTCAGAACCCCTCCAAGTGGGACCCCTTCCGCCACCCCGAAAACAATCAGAAGAGAAGAGAGGACATCCTCTACTTCATGCATGAGCAGACCAGAAAAGACGGAACACCCATGCTCACCGACGAGGAATACGAGGAAGCTTTAAATCAGGAATTAGACTTTAAGGAAGAGGAATACCACGAAAATCTCGATGTAGTGCAGTCCTGGTTCATCGACACAGTCTACGAAGAAGTCTTAAATGACCTTGTGGACAAGGCCGGCTACACAAAGGCAGGAGCATGGGACGCACTTAAGTCCGGCGGCTTCAGGATCTACACCACAGTTGATGTAGAGCTTCAGGATTACCTTGAAGAAGCTTACACAAATCCTGCTACCTTCCCCCCTGTAAGAAATGAAGTTTACCCCGAATCCGCCTTTGTTATCTTAGGCGACGGCGGTGAGATAAAGGCACTTGTAGGTTCCAACAGACCCAAGGAGGGCGCAAGACTCTTTAACCGTGCAACCTCCGCTATCCGTCACCCCGGTTCTACAATAAAGCCCATCGCTTCCTATGCTCCTGCACTGGAAAGCGACCTCATCTACTGGTCCATGATCTGGGACGACCATCCCATCCAGTTAGACCCCGATGATCCCGAATCCATGTACCCTGTAAACTTCTACAACGAGTACAAGGGCGACATCACCATCACAGAAGCTATCCAGAGATCTACTAATACAATCCCTGTAAAGCTCGTTCAGCTTCTCACCCCCAGAACAAGCTTTAACTTCTTAAGAGACAAGCTTGGCTTTAAGAGCCTTATAGAAAATCAGGTAATCAACGGAAGGGTATTCTCCGACGTAGACCTTGCTCCTATGGCTTTAGGCGCTATGACAGGCGGCGTAACACCCCTTGAAATGGCAGGAGCTTATCAGATATTCGGAAACGGCGGACTTTACTATGAGCCCCACTCCTACACAAAGGTTTTAGACTCCGAAGGAAACGTTATCTTAGATAACAAGATAATCCCCAGAAGAGCTATCTCCCCCGAGACAGCCGGAATAATGAACAGACTTCTTCAGCAGGTAACAAATTCCGCACCCGGTACAGGTGTAAGAGCTGCCCTCTCCAATTTCCCCGTAGCAGGTAAGACAGGTACCTCCGATAACGACTACAACCAGTGGTTCATCGGTGTGACACCCTACTATGTAGGTGTGTGCTGGTTAGGCTATGACGAAATGGAGACCATCGACTACCGTGGCTCTGTATATCCCCCTCCCTCCATCTGGAAGAATGTAATGCAGCCCATCCACAATCAGCTTCCTCCCAAGGATTTCACCTTCTCAGGCGATATCGTGCAGAAGATATACTGCAAGGAAAGCGGTCTTTTAGCAGGACCTGACTGCCCCGAGACAGCTTACGGCTGGTACAAGGCTTCCAACCTTCCCCCCGAGTGCGATCACTTCGACCTGCACAGGGACGAGGAAGATGATGAATACTGGAACAACTTCTTTGACGATGAGGAAGAAGATGACGACAGAGGACGCAGACCTCACAACAGACATGACGACTAATCAAAACCACCGGTTGAACCGGTGGTTTGACCAACCCCTATAAGGGGTTTTT
>SAMEA104404106__coassemble_348_pt1 | contig 50477 bp, 39 predicted proteins | sample SAMEA104404106__metabat2_low_PE_047 | metagenome-assembled genome bin SAMEA104404106 (sample SAMEA104404106) | Balaenoptera acutorostrata | reverse complement strand
TAGTAACAGGAGCCTTTTCCTTGAAGGTGTAAGTATATGTTACATCTCCTGTGATGGCATCAGCTGTGATATCAGGTGTAACATCCCAAGCGCCGTTTTCGTAACCTGCATTTGCTGTCATGCCTGTGGGCACCTTGCTCTGGGAAAGTGTTCCCACTCCTTCTGTAAGTGTAACTTCTACTACCTTATCAGCTGTGGAGCCGTCTGCCCACTTGCCGTTTACTACCTTAAAGGTTACATCTGCTGTTGTAGTAACAGGCGCCTTTTCCTTGAAAGTGTAAGTATATGTTACATTTCCTGTGATGGCATTAGCTGTGATATTAGGTGTAACATCCCAAGCACCGTTTTCATAGCCTGCATTTGCTGTCATGCCTGTGGGTACCTTGCTCTGGGAAAGTGTGCCCTTGCCGTCTGTAAGTGTAACTTCTACTACCTTATCTGCTGTGGTAGAATCTGCCCACTTGCCGTTTACTACCTTAAAGGTTACGTCTGCTGTTGTAGTAACAGGGGGCTGAGGAGCTGAACCGGGCTTCTTTAAAGTTATTGTATGATTATCATACTTGAATGTGATAGTGTCGGAATTTTCGTCAAAAGTCAATATACCGTTTACTAATTTTCCACCTGTGATTTCTGAAATATCAGAAGGTGTAAGTTCCCTGCTTATGCCGTTTACAGAATTGCGTAAAATCGACAGTCCAATTCCGGATGAAGGTATAATTAAGGTAATATCACTTTCCCAGAAATTAATTGCAAACTTAGCAAGATCGGAAAGATTTGAAATATCGAGCGTTGTAATGCCGGTATTTGACAAATATAAATCACGAATAAGCATATTCTTGCTTAAGTCAAGCTCTTTAAGTCTGGGATTGTCGCCTGCATCAAGAAAAGTGATCTTACTGTTTTTACTTAAATCAAGAGAATCTAAGTCATTAATACAGCAGGTAACAGAGACAAGATCTGTTAAATATTCTACGCCCTTCAAAGATTTGATTTCTCCTCGTGCACAAGCCAAAGAAGTGGCACCACTAAGTTCTTCCGGAGAGAGTGCCTTGTCACCATTATCGTCGAGCCACTCCGCTATATAATTACGGAAATTAGCATCAGGGAAATTGGTGCTGTTTATAGCAATACTTTCTTTTACTGCCTTCTCTTTGAAGGTGTAGGTGTATGTTACATCTTCTGTGATGCCATCTTCTGTGATATTAGGTGTCATATCCCACGCACCGTTTTCGTAGCCTTCATTTGCTGTCATGCCTGTGGGCACCTTGCTCTGGGAAAGTGTTCCCTTGTTGTCTGTAAGTGTAACTTCTACTACCTTATCAGCTGTGGTACCGTCTGACCACTTGCCGTTTACTACCTTAAATGTTACATCTGCTGTTTTGGTAATAACGGGCTTTGCTGTAAAGTTGTAGGTATAGGTTACATCTTCTGTGATTCCATCTTCTGTGGTATCAGGTGTCATATCCCACGCACCGTTTTCGTAGCCTTCATTTGCTGTCATGCCTGTGGGCACCTTGTTCTGAGGAAGTGTTCCCACTCCTTCTGTAAGTGCAACTTCTACTACCTTATCAGCTGTGGTACCGTCTGACCACTTGCCGTGTTCTATCTTAAAGGTTACCTTTGCTGTTGCAGGAACGGGAGGCAGAGAAGCTGACTTCTTTAAGGTTGTTGTATGCTCCTTATACTTGAATGTGATAGTGTCGGAGTTTTCGTTAAATGTAAATTCGCCGTTTTCAAATTTTCCGCCTGTTACTTCTGATACTTCGCCATTGTTAATAACATGATTTCCTTGAGGTCCAAAATCCCTCAAAGTAATAAGTTTAAAATGAGATGAACCTATGATCAAAGTGATATCCTTAGTTGAGAAATTGGACACAAATTCTGCTAAATTCGGCTGATGTGAAACATCGAGCGTTGTTATGCCGGTATTTGATATATATAATCGGCTAATAAGCGGATTATTGCTGAGGTCAAGCTCTGTAAGATTGGGATTATCTCCTATATCAAGATAAGTGAGCATCGTGTTTTGACTTAAATCGACCTGCTCAAGATTATTTAAGTAGCACTGAAGCCTAATGATATCTGTGAAATATTCTATGCCCTTAAGAGAACTAATGCCAAACTCTGCTAAATCAATATAATCAGCAGCTTCACACTCTTTCTCAGTTAAGACACCATCTCCATCCATGTCAAATAAAGATGCATATTCACGGAATATACTGTCAGGGAAATTGGTGCTGTCTATCGAAGCTCCTGACTGTGATGAGAAAGCATATGTATAGATCACACTTCTTGTGACAGCATCTTTTGTGGTATCAGGTGTGACATCCCATTTTCCGTTTCTGTAGCCTTCATATGGTATCATGCCTGTGGGCACCTCGCTCTGGGGAAGTGTTCCCACACCGTCTGTAAGTTCAACTTTCACTGTCTTATTTGCTGTGGTACCGTCGGACCATGTGCCGTTTACTACCTTGAAGGTTATCATTGCGCTTGAGACGGGCTTCCTTAAGGTTATTGTATTCCTCTTATACATGAATGTGATCGTGTCGGAATTTTCGTCAAAAGTAAATTTGCCTTTTTCTAATTTTCCGCCTTTGAGCGATGAAATTTCCTGTTCATAAATTGCTACACTTGTACTGTTTGTAAAAGCACGTAAAACTGACAGATCAATTCCGGTTGGAGGTATAATTAAGGTAATATCCTTATCTGCGAAATTTAATACTAACTGGTCTAAATAAAGCAAATTTGAAATATCAAGCGTTGTGATGCCGGTATTTCCCAGATATATAAATTGAAGAAGTTCATTATTACTGAGGTCAAGCTCTGTAAGTCTGCGATTATCACCCAAATCGAGCGAGGAAAGCTTGGTGTTTTTACTTAAATCAACAGACTCTAAATCACTAAGGAAGCAAGAGAAATCCTGGAGCTCTGTGAAATATTCTATACCCTTCACAGATTTAGTGGTGTTTTGCGAACAATTAATCTCATAAACATATTCAATTTCTCCCTGAGAGAGGACCTTGTTTTTATCATTGTCGAAGTTAGTCTCTACAAAATAACGGAAATCAACATCAGGGAAATTGACTTCATTGATGGCAATACCGCTGCTTGTTCCGGAATCATATACACCGGGCCCTGCATTTGCTAAAAGTACCGGGACGTTTGTATTGTTATTTGTATCTTCGCCTTCGAGGTTTGTTTTTTCATTGTCAATTGCGTCTTCGCCCTCAAGGTTTGTTTCTTCATTGTCAATTGCGTCTTCGCCCTCAAGGTTCGTTTCTTCCTTGTCATTTGCGTCTTCGCCCTCGAGGTTTGTTTCTGCCTCGTTGTTTGTTGTTTCTGTCTTTGATTCGGTAATATCTGTATTTGCATCTGTGGGTGAAGAAGCAAAAACAGATGCCGGCACCACACTGATGCACATAGCAATTGCCAAAGCAAAGCTTAAAAATCTTCTTTTCATAGTTTCCTCCTTATAAATTATAAAATATATTTCCATATAAAGTTAATATATTTTATATAGTTTATTTAACTATACATATCATTCTATCACAAAAAACTCCGGTTTTTCAATTGTGAAGAAAAAGTAATAATTCATATATTTTAACTAAAAAGTCAAACTGTTTTATGTCTGCTTTTTTCGTAAGGAGGATAAAAAAATCCCGGGAAGCATTTTAGCCTCTCGGGATCTTTTTGGGAATTTGTATATTGGATTTTGAATTTAATCCTTACAGGGAAGAACCTGTGGGGGGATTCATTGAAGGTGTGATAACAACAGAAGGTCTCACGATAATGGGTCTCTTATTATTGTTGTTATCGTCATCGTCGTCATTGTTATGATCAGGTCTGGGACGAGGTACTGTGGACTTTGTAACATGAACTGTTATACCGAAATTATTATATCATAAAAATCGCCAATTTCTGAATTGTGAAGAAAAAGTCATAATCTATAAGTTTTGGCTAAGTTTATCCATACATACTTGTAAGATTTTGTAAATGTTTTGGTAAAATAAAAATCCCCGGGAAGCATTTTAGCCTCTCGGGGACTTTAGGAAAGAAAATGAAATTATATTTCTGATTTTACAGCATAGAACCTGTGGGGGGATTCATTGAAGGTGTGATAACAACAGAAGGTTTTACAATAACGGGCTTCTTGATGCTTTCATCTTCGTCATCATCGTCGTCATTGTGATCGGGTGTGGGACGAGGTCTCTCAGGATCGGTTTCTCCGGACTTTCTAACATGAACTGTTACAGTTAAAGTTTCACTCATAAAACTTCCGTCATAACAAGAGGTAAAAATATAGTCCTTTGTGACATCGGGAAGTTCAACTTCAAAATATTTATACCCGTCTTTGCCATAATATTCTTTCAAATTTTTTATGGATTCATCATCGCATTTTAAATAATCCCTATCTGCCTTTAAAACTACTTTTCCTCCGCCTACAAGACTATCGGGTGTTGCTTCTAAAATTTTTTTCGTAGAGAAACCATAAATGAAAACACAATCTCCGGTTATTTCTTCTTCATAAGGTGTTTTTGGGGATATTCCGTTTGTGGAATTTTTTAAATACCATTTTCCGCCTTCATGGTATTCATCTGTCTTCATTCCTGTGGGGATCTGTTCATTTGTAAGCTTACCCTTGCCGTTTGTAAGTGTGACTTCTACTACCTTATCTGCTGTGGAACCGTCTGACCATGTGCCATTTTTTACCTTAAAGGTTACATTTGCTGTTTTTTCGATAGCCTTATTTAATGTTATTGTATGTTCGCCATACTTGAAGGTCATAGTGTTGGAATTTTCGTCAAATACAAATTTATCATTTTCAAGTTTTCCGCCTGTAACGATAACATCAGACGAAATTTCGAGCGGGTAACTGTTAGAATAAAACTTATTTTTACCGATACCATTCTTATTAATAGTTATTTTCATATCCTTGGTATTAAAATCTGCATCTATTTGATATAAAGACTCTTCTGAAAAATCACTTGCATCAATTTCTGTAATTTGGGTCTTGTATATTATAAGCGTATTGATCATTGTATTGGATTTCAGATCAAGACTTGTAATTTCATTTGAGTGGCAGTCCAAGCGATCAAGTTTTTTGTTTTTGCTTACATCAAGTTCTGTCAACTTGTTTTCAGCACACGCAAAATCTGTAAGCTCTGTATTAGAGCTTACATCAATACTTGTAAGCTGATTCTTAGCTATAAAAAAACGATACAATTTTGGCTGTTTGCTTACATCGATTTCTGAGAGCTTATTGCCGGTTAAGGCCAAATTATCAATAGCTGTATTTTTGCTTAAATCCAGCTTTGTAAGGATATTTTGACCTAAATTTAACGAAGTAAGAGCTGTGTTTTTACTTAAATCAATTTCTGAAATCTTATTAAACATCAAATTTAACGCAGTAAGAGCTGTATTTTTACTTAAATTAATTTCTGTAATTTCATTACCGGAAAAATTCAGCGAAGTAATCTCTGTAAAATATTCCACACCTTTAGCAGATTTTATTGTCTCTGTTACTTCCATAGAAATGGTGCTGTATTCAAGTGTTTTTACAGCATCAAGCTCTGCCTGAGAAAAACTGCCGTTTTTATCTGTATCAAACTCATTTACATATTCACGGAAAACGGGATCAGGGAAGTTCTCTTCATCTATTGCAACTTCATCTGCCGCAGCAGTCTGAGGCTCTGCATTTGTTAAAAGCACAGGACCGTCTGCATTATTATTTGTGTCTTTACCTTCGAGGTTTGTTTCTTCCTTGTCATTTGTGTTTTCGCCTTCAATGTTTGTTTCTTCCTCATCGTTTGTTGTTTCTGTCTTTGATTCGGCTGTATCTGTATTCACATCTTCGGGTGCAGAAGCAAGGACAGATGCAGGCACCATACTGATGCACATTGCAATTGCCAAAGCAAAGCTCAAGAATCGTCTTTTCATAATATCCTCCTTTTAAATCTTTCAAAACATAAAGCTGAAATGCTTCACAAATTTTGAAAAAGGTATTTAATGCCTCCTTCCATTCTATCACAAAAATTGCCAATTTCTGAATTGTGAAGAAAAAGTAATAATCTGTAAGATTTAGCTAAGTTTATCCATATTTAAACGCAAAATTTTGTAAATATTTTGGTAAAATAAAAATCCCCGGGAAGCATTTTAGCCTCTCGGGGACTTTAGGAAAGAAAATGAAATTATATTTCTGATTTTACAGCATAGAACCTGTGGGGGGATTCATTGAAGGTGTGATAACAACAGAAGGTCTCACAATAGTGGGCTTCTTGATGCTTTCATCTTCGTCATCATCGTCGTCCTTGTGATCGGGTGTGGGACGAGGTCTTTCCGGCTCAGGTCTCTCAGGATCAGGTCTTTCGGGATCGGGTGTTTCGGGATCGGGTGTTTCCTCTGTAAATGTTACATCTATATCAACCGCTCCGTCGGGCATTACGAACTGATAGAGGTTTTCTTCGCCCTCAACCTTTGCTACGGGAATGATATCACCGTCTTCAAGAGCTGTGAGCATAACAGCTTCTTCTGCGTTCTTCTTTGTAACTGTTATGGACTCTATTCTGAAACCGTTTTTGGGGTTTATCTTGATAGTGATGACCTGACCCATTCTCGCATTATTGAGAGAAACCTCAAATGTGCCGTTTCCGCCCTCAACAGGCTTAACTGTTATGGGATACTTTGCCTTTTCTGTAAAGGTATAGGTATATGTCACATCTCCTGTAACTGTTTCAGAGGGAGTCCTGTTCCATCTTCCGTTTTCATAGCCCTCATTTGCAATCATGCCTGTGGGTATCCGTGAGGAAGGAAGATTTCCCCTGCCGTTTACAAGTGTGACCTTCACTGTCTTATTCTTTGTTGTTTTATCCTGCCATGTTCCGTTTACCACCTTGAAGGTAACTAAAGCTTCGGAAACAGTATCTGTGCTCTTTGTAAAGGTGTAGGTATAGGTTGCGTCGCCTGTCACATTTCTGTCAGGTCTTACATCCCATGCACCCTTATTGTAGCCTTCCTTAGCTCTCATACCTGTGGGGATATCGGAGTAAGAAAGTGTTCCCCTGCCGTTTGTAAGCTTAACTGTGACATTCTTATCTGCGGAGCTGCCGTTTGCCCATGTGCCGTTTACCACCTTGAAGGTAACTGTCGCACTTGTGATAACGTCTGCCTTCTTTGTAAATGTATAGGTATATGTTACATCTCCTGTAACCTCGGACTTAGGTCTTTCATTCCATGAACCGCCCTCATAGCCCTTCTTTGCTCTCATGCCTGTGGGGATATCTGTGGAAGAAAGTCTGCCCTTGCCGTTTGTAAGCTTAACTGTGACATTCTTGTCTGCGGAGCTGCCGTTTGCCCATGTGCCGTTTACTACCTTGAAGGTAACTGTTGCGTTGGTGATAACAGGAGCTTTTTCTGTCCAGTGGGCATAAAGTGTTGTATCAGCTTCGTAAACCTTAGAAGTTGTGACCTTGGTTCCGCCCTGTGCGGATGTGTACCAGCCGTCGAATGTGAAGCCATCCTTGGTTGTTGTGGGAAGGGTTGAAAGCTTCTTGTTTACTGTCTTTACAGAAGAAACTGCGGAACCGCCCTGTGTATTGAAGCTTACTGTAAATTCCTTGGTTTCGGGTTCGGGGGTTGTGCCCTCGTTTTTGGTCCAGTGGGCATAAAGTGTTGTGTCAGCTTCGTAAACCTTAGAAGTTGTGACCTTGGTGCCGCCCTGTGCAGATGTGTACCAGCCGTCAAATGTGAAGCCGTCCTTGGTTGTTGTGGGGAGAGTTGCAAGCTTCTTGTTTACTGTCTTTACAGAAGAAACTGCGGAACCGCCCTGTGTATTAAAGCTTATTGTAAATTCCTTGGTTTCGGGTTCGGGGGTTGTGCCCTCGTTTTTGGTCCAGTGTGCGTAAAGTGTTGTATCAGCTTCGTAAACCTTAGAAGTTGTCACCTTGGTGCCGCCCTGTGCGGATGTGTACCAGCCGTCGAATGTGAAGCCGTCCTTGGTTGTTGTGGGGAGAGTTGCAAGCTTCTTATTTACTGTCTTTACAGAAGAAACTGCGGAACCGCCCTGTGTATTGAAGCTTACTGTAAATTCCTTGGTTTCGGGTTCGGGGGTTGTGCCCTCGTTTTTGGTCCAGTGGGCATAAAGTGTTGTGTCAGCTTCGTAAACCTTAGAAGTTGTGACCTTGGTGCCGCCCTGTGCAGATGTGTACCAGCCGTCAAATGTGAAGCCGTCCTTGGTTGTTGTGGGAAGGGTTGCAAGCTTCTTGTTTACTGTCTTTACAGAAGAAACTGCGGAACCTCCCTGTGCATTGAAGCTTATTGTAAATTCCTTGGTTTCGGGTTCGGGGCTCTTTGTAAATATATAGGAGTAGGTAGCATTTGCTGTTACTTCCTTATTGGGTGTAACATCCCATGCGCCGCCCTCATAGCCTGCATTTTGCTTCATACCCTTGGGTATCTGTTCGTCTGTAAGTGTGCCCTTGTTGTTTTCTCCGCAGGTTACATTTACGACCTTATTCATCTTGCCGCCTTCTGCCCATGTGCCGTTTACTACTTTAAATGTCACCTTGTATACGGTGGGCTTTGCAGGGGGTGCAAATTCAACTGTGACACCGGGGAACTTATCCTTTATCTTGTTCCACTGCATCTCTGTTCCGCCGAAGATGATCTTGCCCTTGGGGTCAATGCCGCTGCTTAAAAAGGCTTCCTCTCCAACTTCTGTTACGGAATTGGGAACGTGGATAGAAGCAAATTTGCAGGCCATAAATGCCTTTGTGCCTATCTTCTTAAGACCGTCGGGAAGAATAAGGTTATCCACCTTGAAGCAGTTGCTCATCGCATAGTCATCTACTGCTGTTGTTCCTTCCTTTAAGGTATATGTATCTGCTGCAAGTCCTTCGGGGCAAAGCAGAAGTGTGGTGTCCTTGTAAAGCATACCGTTGTCGGAATAGTATACTGTGTTGCCCTCTGCAACCTCAATGCCTGTTACCCCGGGGGTATTTCCGAGGAAGTTGTAGCCAAAATCGCCCTTTGTGATCTCAGTTACAGATGCAGGGATATTGAAAGTTCCTGTGAGATAAGAATCCTTAAATGCGCTGTCACCTATTTTTAAAAGTCCCTCGGGAAGAGCAATTGAAGTAAGATGTGCTTTCATGAAAGCTGCTTCTTCAATAACCTCAAGTCCTGCAGGAAGTGTCAAAGATGTGATATTGGACTTTTCAAAAGCTTTCTTTCCGATAGTTGTAACTGTATCGGGGATAGTATACTCTGTCTTAGCCGCAGGAACTTCTAAAAGAACGGTCTTGTCCGCATTGAGAAGTGCGCCGCCCGCAGATGTGTAGTTTGCGTTTCCTTCGCTGACTACTATATCAAGAAGGTTGTTGGCATTAAGTGCAAAATCGGGGTTTATGATCTCTGCACTGGCAGGAAGGGTTATCTTCTTAAGGTTCTTGATGGCGCTCCATCCCAGTGTGTAGATCTCTTTTACAGGAACTCCGTCGATCTCCTCGGGAATGATTATCTCCTCAGCCTTGAGACCTTCTCCCTTGAGGCCCTTTATCTTTCCTGTGTTCTTGTCAAAATTAAAATAATCCGCAGGTGAAGCTGTATCTGCCGCTGCGGGAGCAGCTGACAGTAACATCATGGGCACAGCTTCTGTGTCTGCCAAAAGCTCATCTTCTGCCAAATCGGTGGGCTCATCGGCATCATTTTCTGTTGTGCTCTTGTCCTGAGGTTCTGCGTCATTTTCATCTGAAGATGCAGATTTCTCCTCTGTTACTTCGTTTTCAGCATCGGTTTCATCCTCCTGAGACTTTTCCTGCTGAACAATATTTTCTTCATCGCCGCCTGCCGGTATATTATCGTCAGCAAATGCCCCGACGGGAACAGAGCTTACAACAATACACAAGCATGCTAAAAGTGCGATCAGTCTTTTCTTCATCACAATTCCTCCATGTTTATTTTTTCGCCGTCTGTTTTATTATTATCTCTTACAACAGTCCCAAATAAATTCGATAATGTGTTTTTTTATCAAATACACCTCACCTTCAAAAAATACACTTTCCGTCCTGAAACGACACCGCTTCGTCCATTTGGAACATCTAAATATTTTTAAATAAATATCTACCGTTATAATAGCACTGCAACTCTTATAAGTCTATATCAATTCCCATTATTTCACAAAATATTTTATATATTTTTACGATTCAAATTTATGTGCTGTATATTTTTGGAGATAATATACCCCCTCTTTATTCTTATTTAATGCACCTTTTCCATTTCTACATGAATAAAAAAATTCCCGGGAACGATGGTTCTCGGGAAAAATATCAGCTTTATTCACTTGTCAGGAAAGTTCTATATTTTTAATGGTATTTATTTGAAAATATAGCCTTTTCCGTAGGATGTAACTATGTCATATTCATCTGTTTCGCCGGCTCTTATTTTGGTGCGAAGGTTCATTATGTGTTTTCTCACGGTACGCACATCTCTTATAGCCTTTGTGTTCCACACCTTTTCGTAAAGGTCCTCGCAGGAAAGCTCCTTGCCCTCATTTTCCATAAATACACGGAGAAGCCCCAGCTCCTTTCCGGTGAGACTTACCACCCTTTCGCCTATGCAGGCACAGTTTCTCTGCATATCCAGAGTGAGCGAGCCTTTTTTGATCTGTGTCAGCTGTTCTTCCTTAACATTTATCTTTACAGACCTCTCAAGAAGCCTGTTTACAACAGCCAGAAGCACTTCAAAATCATAGGGCTTGGTCAGGTAGTAATCTCCGCCCATGGAGAGCCCGTCCACCTTATCATTTACAGAATCCTTTCCGGTGAGGAAGATAACGGGATTTTCGCTTCTTTTTCTGAACATCTCACAGATATCGTAGCCGCTTCCGTCCGGCAGCATGATATCCAGTATCATAAGATCAGGTGTATTGTCGTTTAAGTATTCCTCAGCTTCGTGAACATCGGAAGCTGAAACCACCTCATATCCCCTTCTGGAAAGCATTCTTTTATTTGCCGAAAGAACGCTTATTTCATCCTCCACCATAAAAATGACCGGTTTTTCCATTAATTCTCCTCCTTTTGCGGAAGTGTGAAGCAGACGCTTGTTCCGCAGCCCTTCTTGCTCTCTATCCATATATTTCCGCCGTGGGCCTTTATGACCCTGTTGCATACATAAAGCCCTATTCCGTGTCTCCAGTAGTCCTTGTCCTCCGAGACATAGCCCTCAAGAGCTTTTTTCCTCATTTCTTCGTCCATGCCCTCGCCGTTATCGGTGACACATACCTGCTGACCTTCGGGGGAATTTTTGAGAGATACTGTGACAGTGCCCTTCTTTGTATGGCGGTAGGAATTGATGATCAGATTTGATAAGACCTGATATATTCTCAGATAATCTGCACAGAGAGGCGGAAGTCCCTCCTCCAGAGAAAGCTTTATCTCCGTATCTGTCCTGCCCAGACTGAACTGCTTTTCCCACGGGGCGGCAGAAGCTTTTATAACTTCCTCCAAAAGAATGGGCGCAGGAGAAAGTGTGAGCCTTCCCTGCTCGATGGAAACTGTGTCCATAAGGTCGCTGAGTATTCCGTCCATGCGCTTTACCGTGTCGCTTATTATCTGCTGATTTTCCCTTATCTGCTCTAAATCAAGAAATTCCTCCTGTGCAAGCTCCTTTGTATCCTGAGCATGAAGTGAAATTATATTTAAGGGGTTTCTCACCTCATGGGCAACAGTATTTAAGAAAGCTGACTTGGCCTCGTCCATCCTCTTGAGCATCTCATTTTTATCCTTGAGCTGGTCACGCTGTCTGTCGTACTCTCTCAGGTGGAGAAATACAACTATTCCGCAGGCCATGGCAACAGAGGAAAAGCCGAATTGTATATCCTTGAGCACGTATTCCTCGCCGGAAAAGTTTGTAACAAGCTCCGGGAAATAATAGCACACCCATGTGACACCTATATAAACCGCTATTTCCAGTGCCATCATGGCAAATGCCTGCCAGCCCGACAGCATCAGCATAGTAAAAAGCACGGCAAATATGATAACCGACGGCATACCGCCGTGATAGCCTCCCGAAAAGAAGAAAAGCACCGGAAAAAATACCAGAAATACTGCAAATATGGTTATATAGTAGCACCTTACATAATTTCCGCTCCTTGAGGCGTAGCTCATAATGCCGTAGGAAAGCACCATCAGCGAAACTCCTATAACGGCGATACCCCACATTTCAGTGAAAATGCTCTCTATCAGTGTAAAAAAGCTTATGGTTATTCCGGAGAGGGCAAGAACATTGAAAAGCCTCGCTCTGAAATCCGGCTGACCGGTAAAATACCTGTATTTGAAATTTTCATAAAGTCCTCTCATAAAGACCTCCGAAAGTAAATCCTTTATTATATTTTATAAAAATTTCTTGCATTTTTCAACTGAAAATCGCTCTTTCAACTTTTTTATATAAGCTAAGGCAAAAAACGCAAAAAAAGAGGACAGATGATCTCTGCCCTCTCTTATTAAAATCTTAAGTTTTGGAAAACTACTTGTTTTCTTCCTTCTTCTCAACCTTGACTTCTCTGATAGCCTTGGAAGAAATCTCTTCCTGGATCTTGGAAATGAAGGATGCGATATCACAGGAGCCCTCGTCGCCTTCAAAACGGCTTCTTACAGCAACAAGCTTTTCTTCCTGTTCCTTCTGGCCTACGATAAGCATATAGGGAACCTTCTGGTTCTGAGCTTCACGGATCTTGTAGCCGATCTTCTCGGAACGGTTGTCCATTTCGCATCTGATGTTTGCTTCTTCAAGTGTCTTTTTAACTTCTTCAGCGTAATCAGCATACTTTTCGGAAATGGGAAGTACCTTTACCTGAACGGGAGCTAACCATGTGGGGAATGCACCTGCAAAATGCTCGATGAGGATACCGATAAATCTTTCGATAGAACCGAATGCAACTCTGTGGAGCATGATAGGTCTGTGCTTTTCGCCGTCAGCGCCTGTGTACTCAAGCTCGAATCTCTGAGGAAGCTGGAAGTCTAACTGGATTGTTCCGCACTGCCATGTTCTGCCGATGGAGTCCTCAAGGTGGAAGTCGATCTTAGGACCGTAGAATGCGCCGTCGCCTTCGTTTACTTCATAGGGGAGGCCTAATTCGTCAAGAGCGTCTCTTAAGCCGCTTGTTGCTAATTCCCAATCCTCGTCAGAACCCATGGAGTTCTCAGGTCTTGTGGAAAGCTCTACATGATACTTGAATCCGAATAATGTGTAAACTTCATTGATAAGATGTGCAACGCCCTTGATCTCGTCCTTGATCTGGTCAGGTGTCATGAAGATGTGAGCATCGTCCTGTGTGAAGCATCTTACTCTCATAAGACCGTGGAGCTGACCGGACTTCTCATGTCTGTGAACAAGACCTAATTCGCCCATTCTTAAGGGAAGGTCTCTGTAAGATCTGGGCTCGGAAGCGAATACTAAAACGCCGCCGGGGCAGTTCATAGGCTTTATAGCGTAATCCTGCTCGTCAATGAGAGTTGTATACATATTGTCCTTGTAGTGATCCCAGTGACCGGAGGTCTCCCAAAGGCTTCTGTTTAAAATGATAGGTGTGGAAATTTCAACATATCCTGCCTTCTTGTGGATCTCTCTCCAGTAGTCCAGTAAGGTATTCTTTAATACCATGCCCTTGGGAAGGAAGAAGGGGAATCCGGGGCCTGCATCGTGGAGCATAAAGAGGCCTAATTCCTTGCCTAACTTTCTGTGGTCTCTCTTCTTAGCTTCTTCCATCATTGTTACGTAAGCTTCTAACTCTTCCTTGGAGGAGAAAGCTGTTGCGTAAATTCTGGTGAGCATCTTGTTCTTTTCGGAGCCTCTCCAGTAAGCGCCTGCGATGCTCATAAGCTTGAATGCCTTGCCTACGCCCTTTGTGGACATGAGGTGAGGACCTGCACAGAGGTCGGTGAAGTCGCCCTGCTTGTAGAAGCTGATCTCTTCGCCTTCGGGAAGGTCTTCGATCAATTCTACCTTATAGGGTTCTTCCTTTTCTGCCATGAACTTGATAGCTTCTTCTCTGGGAAGTGTGAATCTCTCTAAGGGGAGATCTTCCTTGATGATCTTCTTCATCTCAGCTTCGATCTTGGGGAGGTCCTCAGATACGATGGGAGAAGCGAAGTCGATATCGTAGTAGAAGCCGTCTGCGATGGAAGGACCGATTGCAAGCTTTGCTCCGGGGTAAAGTCTCTTGATAGCCTGAGCCATTACGTGGGAAGCTGTGTGACGGAGTGCAGATAAACCGCCCTTGTCCTTAGCTGTTAAAATATTTAATGTGCAGTCATCCTCGATAACTGTTCTTAAGTCAACTTCTTCGCCGTTTACTTCGCCGAGACATGCAACACGTGCCAAGCCTGCGGATAAATCTCTTGCTACGTCAATTACGGATATAGGATTTTCATATTCCTTAATAGAGCCGTCTTTTAATGTGATCTTCATTGTTTTCTTCCTTTCATAACCTTGAGTAAAATGTGTAATGCTGACCTTCAAGGCTTAAAGTATACAAAAAGCCCCCGGCAAGCATCTGATCATACCTGCCAGGGGCGATAAATTACCGCGGTTCCACCCTGATTTTTGGGAAATTCCCAACTCATTTCGATTTATAACGGAATCACCGTTCCCGATTAAGGGACAGCTCAAAGATCGGTCTTCGGTCAAATCTCTCCGCAGGGTCCTTCCAGCTTCTGGACCCCTCTCTGGGCGAAAGGATAAGCTTACTTATCTTCTCAACGCTTTTTAATATCAACATCGTTAATTATAACACCTGGCAAAAATTTGTCAAGCTGTCTTATTAAAGTTTATTTTTACCACGGAATAAATTATATGCTATAATCAAAGGAGAAATAAGAGAGCGAGGTATCACATATGAATGACGATTTAAATAGAGAGGAAATTTTAAAGAATGCTCCCCTTTTAGCCAAGTGGCTCAATCTGCTTTTCCTGCTTATCCTGCCTGCAATACTGGCACAGCTTCTCAACAACAGATTTACAATGGTACACATGACCTTTTTCTACGCACTGGGTCAGGTTTTGAATTTTGCCTGCTTCTTTGCCTACGGATACATACTTTTGAAGCTTTCCGATGTGGAAACGAGCTATCACACAGCAGGTGTATGCAATATCATCACAGCTTCCTTAAATGTTGTGATCTACCTTATAGAGAAAAATTCCACCTCGATATTCTGCCTTGTGCTGACAATACCTGTGGTGATTTTCTCCGTCATAGCTATAAATAAGGAATACCACGCACATTCCGCCGTACTTTCAGGTGTGGACGACGCCCTTTCACTAAACTGGCTCAAGCTCTGGAAATGGTATCTCATCTTCCTTATCTGCATGGTGGCATCCAACTTCGTCATCATCATTGTACCCATCTTAGGGCTTTTAACCACCATATTTGCCATGTGCGGAACTGTGATGGTCAATATATTCCAGCTTTTCTTCCTTTACCGCACAGCTAAAACCTTTAAAAACATCTCCACACACACATTATAAGGATAAGGGCTTCGTTTTTATGCGGAGCCTTTTTTCACCTGTGAATTTTTAAAGAGAGGGAAAACTGCATAAAATAAAGCTTTTTTCTCACATTAAAAGTTAAGCCACATATAATAAGCAATTAATTTATCTTCTTTATACACTTTTTTCAATAAGCCGCCATAAAATAAGCACTTTTTTGAATTATAACTTTAACCATAGCGTGAGGCAAATAAACAAACCCAAATCACACGCATTGAAAGGAAAATGATTTATGAAAAAATCAACAATCTGGATCATTATAGCAGTAGTTGTAGTAGTTATCGCAGGCGTATTCTTCTTTACCAAAAATAAGGACACAGACGCCGAAAAGCCCGAGGAATCAGTAAGCGAGGAAGTTTCCTCCGAGGGCTCCTCCGCTTCGGAAGCTGATGAAGAAAGCTCCGAAGCAGCAGCAGAAGTTAAGCTTGACTACAACGCAGTAGACATCAGCGACTGGATGAAGAGCGAGGGCGACACCGACGAGGTTACAGCAAAGCTCATCTCCATCGACACAGTTCCCTACGGCACAGCAGGCTCTTCCTTACAGATGGCTTCTGCCGGAAAGAATATGTTGGACCTCTCCAACACAGAAAACGCCATGGACTCCTTAAAGGCATATCTCTCCTCTATGACAGAGATACAGAAGGACTTCTTCTCCTTCCAGTGGGAAAATGTCTATAAGAGCGCTTCTTCCATCTTAGCTGATCCCGAAAATTCCAAGGCTCTTTTATCCGATGCAGGAATTGAAGATTTTGACGCATCCCTCTACACAGCAGAGCTTCTTGAAAAGCTCTACAATGACGGTTTAAACCTCTTAAATGAAGAGGGCATCACAAATGAATGGAAGAACTTCACAGACTTAGAGCCCTTCTCCATGTCTGAAATTCAGTAATTATTCAAAAATCAAAAGATTTACACATGTATACCTATTAAAGTGATCCCTCTTAAATTTTAAGGCAGGACTTCGTGTCCTGTCTTTTTTTATGCCCTTTTGCCATAAAGAAGGGCTTTGTGATGCGCTTTTCATCAACTTTTTCATCATCTTGCCGAAAGCACTTTAGCTTGCTACCATGTTAAAGTAGACAAAACAATCGTTTTTTGCTTTAATTATATTGTAAATTATGCGTATTTACATAAATACTTTAGCATGGTAATATGGTAGCACACTAAAGCAAACGAGATATACAAAAAATAAAACAGAATTAGAATCGGAGGAAAATAAAATGAACTTAAAGAAATTAGCAGCAACCGCACTTTCAGCTTGTATGTTATTATCAATGACCGCATGCGGCGGCGAGGCTCCCCAGAGTGAAGCTCCTGCAGAACCTTCCAAGGAAATGACCGACTGGGACTACATTCAGGAAAAGGGCTCCATGAAAATCGGTTTCACATACTATGAACCCATGAACTACACCGACGACAACGGCGAGTTCGTAGGATTTGAGACCGAATTTGCAAAGGCTGTATGCGAGAAGATCGGCGTTGAGCCCGAATTCGTAGAGATCAACTGGGACGGCAAGGTGCTCTCCTTACAGTCCAAGGATATAGACGTTATCTGGAACGGCATGACAATCACACCTGAGATTTCCGAATCTCTCACAGTTTCCGATCCTTACCTCAAGAACTATCAGGTAATCGTTATCAGAAAGGAAAATGCAGAAGCTTACAAGGGAACAGCTGATTTAGTAGGAAAGAACCTTGAAGCAGAAGCAGGCTCTGCCGGTGAAGCAGCTATCGCAGGAGACGAAAACCTCTCCAAGGGAAATTACCTCTCCGTTACAACTCAGACAGACGCTCTCTTAGAAGTTAAGACAGGTGCAGCAGATGCAGCAGTTATGGACTTCGTTTTAGCAGATACAGTAGTAGGAAACGGCGACTATTCCGACCTTATGGTGATCCCCGACTTACAGCTTTCCGTTGAGGAATATGCAGCAGGCTTCAGAAAGGATTCCCCCGCAGCTGAAAAGATGAACGCAGCTATGAAGGAACTCATCGAAGAAGGCAAGCTCAACGAATTAGCAGTTAAGTACGGTTTAGGAGAACTTCTTCTCTCCAACCAGAAATAAGCCTTTTGAAATTTTTAAAATATTCAGGGGACGGTGAGAGATTGCTGTCCCCCGAAAAACCCTAAGGAGAAATTAAATGTCTTTTTCAGTCGTAAATTCAATGCTCTGCAAAGGCTTCCTCTTAAACTGTGAGCTCTTTGTTATAACACTTGTCCTCTCACTGCCTTTAGGACTTCTGGTGTCCTTCGGAACCATGAACAAGTCAAAGCTTCTGAGCGGTGCCTCTAAGCTTTATGTATACCTCATGCGCTCCACACCTCTTATGCTCCAGCTGGCAGTTGTATACTACCTCCCCGGATTCCTTTTCCCCGGACATATGCTCTCGAGAATGACAGCAGCCTGCCTGGCTTTCGTATTAAACTATGCAGCTTACTTCTCCGAGATATTCCGAGGCGGCATTCAGGGCGTTCCTCAGGGACAGAAGGAAGCAGGAGAAGTGCTGGGCATAACAAGAAGACAGATATTTTTCAATATCACACTTTTACAGGTGATAAAGAGAGTAGTTCCTCCCATGGGAAATGAGATAATCACCCTCGTAAAGGACACATCCCTCGCCAACTTCATCTTGGTAAAAGAGATCATCGCCGTTGCAAAGGAATTGGGCAACAAGGCTATGATATGGCCTCTTTTCTATACAGGCGTATTCTTCTTGGTATTCAACGGCATCGTAACACTTGTTTTGAGCCGCACAGAGAAGAAATTAGATTATTTTAAGGCATAGGAGCATAAGATTTATGGCTATTTTGGAAGTAAGCAACATCAGTAAAAGCTTTGAAAACACAGCTGTTTTAAAGGATATAAGCTTTTCCTTAGAAGAGGGCAAGGCCCTTTCCATCATAGGCTCCTCCGGAAGCGGAAAGACAACACTTCTGCGCTGCCTTAACTTTTTGGAAAAGCCCGACACAGGACTTATCAAGGTCCGTGACAACGTGCTTTTCGATTCCAATGACTCCTCCGGTCAGAGTGAGGAGCAGACAAGAAGAAAAAGACTTCACTTCGGTCTGGTTTTCCAGAACTTCAACCTTTTCCCCCAGTACACAGCTTTAGAAAATGTTATGCTTGCAAGAAAGCTCATGGCAAAGGACGAGCCCGATTTCAAGCGCAACAAGGCCGCCGTCTTTAAAGAGATCGAGGACGAGGCAAAGATATTATTAGAGCGTGTAGGACTTAAAGACAGAATGAACAACTACCCCCACCAGCTTTCCGGCGGTCAGATGCAGAGAGTTGCTATTGCAAGAGCTTTATCACTTAGCCCCGATATCCTCTGCTTCGACGAACCTACCTCAGCTTTGGACCCCGAGCTTACAGGGGAAGTTTTAAACGTAATAAAATCCCTTCGTGAAAGAAACACCACCATGATAATCGTCACCCACGAAATGAGTTTCGCAAGAGACGTTTCCGACGAGGTAATTTTCATGGACAAGGGCTACATTGTAGAAAAAGGAAAGCCCGAGGATGTAATAAACAATCCTCAGGAAGAAAGAACAAGACAATTTCTCAATCGCTTTAATGCGATGTAATCTCCCCAAAAGCAAAAATCCCGAAGCCTCACTGAGACTTCGGGTTTTTTGTTGTATTTTTTTATTTTAGACAAGGGGTAAAAATAATTCTGCTATAAATACCACCGCACAGCAGGCTATTGCAACCTTTAAAAGTCCTGCATTGAAGTAAGCTGCAAGTATACCCACTATGAGGGCAAGAAGTCCGGATATGGGGCTCTGTGTAGCTTCTACAATGGCGGGGAATGTCATTACAGCCAAGGTGACATAGGGCACATAGTATAAGAAGCTGCGAATAAATCTGCTCTTTATCTGCTTTCTTATGAGGGTGGTGGGCAGAACTCTTATAGCGTAGGTGACTAAGAACATCACTAAGATGTAGATATACATATTTCCTCTCATTAGTTTTCTGCCTCCTTTTCTTCTTCCTTAACGGGGAAAAATAAAGCCGCAAGTCCCGAAATAAGAACTGTGAGTATGATGGTCATAGTTCCGGAGGATACGGATGCGAAAACGGAAAGATGGGAAGCTGCAAAGCTAAGTGTAAAGGAAATGAGTATAAGTGCCGCTATGAGCTTATCTTTTCTTGCAGGGGGGATGATAACAGCTAAGAACATTCCGTAGAGGGCAACGCTGAGAGCGCTCACAAGCCTTAAGGGCATTATGTTTCCTGCTATTGTTCCGAGAAGTGTGCCTACTGCCCACATGGGTACAGCCGCCAGCATAGCGCCGTAGCAGTACCATGGGCTCAAATAGCCGGGGCGTGCTATATTTATTGCAAAAAGCTCGTCTGTTATGGCGAGGCTCATTAGAAGTCTGTGGAAAATACCTGTCTTGGGGTCCATCCTCTGGCTCATGGCACAGCTCATAAGCATATATCTGGCATTTGCAATAAGTGTCATAACAGCCACCTCAACATATGTAGCCGAAGCTGCTATAAGTGTATAAGCTGCGTACTGTCCTGCGGAAGCTGAACATAGAAGGCTTGAAAGAAAAGCCTGAAAAGGAGAAAGTCCTGCGCTCTGTGCCGCAATTCCCAAAGAAAATGAAACTGCAAAATATCCCAGACCTATGGGTATTCCGTTTCTGGTACCCTCAAAGAAGGCCATGGAAGCACCTTCATTAAGTTTAAATGTGCTCATTTTGTCATTACCGCCTTAATTTCTTATTTATCTCTTTAACCTAATGAAGTCAATTATAGCATAAGGATTTTTATATGTAAACGAAAAATGAATAACGCCGTATAAAATTAACCTTCAAGCTTGTATATTCTGCCTTCCCACTCCCAGAGACAGTATAAATAATCATCTGTGCCCTCTATTGAGTAAATGTTAAAGGTCTTGTCTCCGCTTTTTATTTTTCCCGGAAGCTTATTTTTATCCGACGCCGAATAGGGTGGATCTGTGCAGTATTCATAAGCTTTGCCGTCTATTATTATCTTCTCGTATTCAGCTCCTTCAATAGTTCCGATATTTTCATTTTTACCGCAGCTTCCCAAAAGAAGCCCTGAGATAAGAAAAAAAGAGGTAAATACGATCTTTAAGCTTTTCATTTTTTTAAAACTTCCCCTTTCCAAATATAAAAGCTATTTTTCATATTACAGCATTTTAATTTTTTCAACGGGCTGTTACCCTATTGACAAGATAAGACTTTGATGATATTCTCACATCAAGAAATTTTGATATGAGGTTTTGTATGAAAATGGATGAAAAAGATACTGCAAAGATTTTTAAGGCACTTAGCGACGAAAAAAGACTTTCCATACTGAAAATATTAAAAAACGGCGAGATATGCGCCTGCCACCTTTTAGAGGACCTGACACTTACACAGTCGGGGCTTTCCTACCACATGAAGATACTAACAGATGCGGGCCTTGTTAAGGGGCGTGAGGTGGGCAAGTGGATACATTACAGCCTCAATAAAGAGGGCGTGGATTATGCGCTTTCCTTCCTTGAGAACATCAGGGAGGGAATGTAAATGGGCCTTTTCGCTTTTATACAAAATGAAGTTTTGGGCATGAGGTGGCTTAACCGCCTTTTTGGAAAGCTTCTCACATATTTCGGCATGGCGGAGGGAACAAGGTTCTTTTCCTCCTTGCAGTTTTTCCTATATGACACGGTGAAAATAGCAATACTGCTCTGTGTTCTGATATTTATAATTTCCTTTATACAGAGCTATTTTCCGCCCGAGAGGACAAGAAAGATACTAACGCATTTTAAAGGCATTTCCGCAAATATAATTTCCGCCCTCTTAGGAACCGTCACACCCTTCTGCTCCTGCTCATCCATCCCACTTTTTATAGGCTTTACGGGGGCAGGCTTACCCTTGGGAGTTACCTTCTCCTTCCTCATTTCCTCGCCTATGGTGGACCTGGGCTCGCTGGTGCTTCTCACCGGCATCTTCGGAATAAAGGTGGCTGTGGTGTATGTTTTACTGGGACTTGTAGTTGCAGTTTTAGGGGGAACCTTAATAGAAAAGCTTCACATGGAAAATGAGCTTGAGGATATTATCAAGGCAGTTCCATTTATAGATGTTCCGCAGGAGGAGCTGACAATAAAAGACAGATCCCTCTTTGCATACGATAAAGTCACAGAGACTTTCAGAAAAGTTTTTCCCTACATCCTCTTGGGAGTTTTCTTAGGCTCTGTCATCCACAACTGGATACCCGAGGAATTTGTAGAAAAGCTTCTGGGCACAGATAATCCCTTCGGCGTAATTTTAGCCTGCATAGTGGGCATACCCATGTACGCCGACATCTTCGGAACTATACCCATAGCAGAGGCTCTTTTAGGTAAGGGTGCACTTTTAGGCGTGGTGCTTTCCTTTATGATGGCGGTGACGACCTTGAGTTTTCCGTCCATAATTATGCTGAGAAAGGCTGTAAAGCCTAAACTTTTAGCAGTTTTTGTATCCATTTGTACTATTGGTATTATAATTACAGGCTATATTTTCAATATCCTGCACGGATTTTTAATTTAGGAGGAAATTTATGAATACTAAGCTTTATGTGCTGACGGGCTTTTTAGGCTCCGGAAAGACCACAGTTTTAAAGGAGATCATAAGAAATTTAAAGGGCAAAAAGATAGGAGTCGTCCAGAATGAATTCGGAAAGCTCTCCATCGACGGCGATATCCTGCGAGACAGCGACATCGAAATGGTGGAGATAACAAGGGGTTCCATCTTCTGCACCTGCCTTCAGCTCACCTTCGTAAAGACATTAGCCGAAATGGCAGAGAAGGATTTTGACTACCTCTTTGTAGAGGGCTCCGGACTGGGCGACCCCTCCAACCTTGAGGAAATTTTAGAAGCCGTGAAGATACTTTCAAATAAAAGCTACGACTTCTGCGGTGTTATCTGTGCCGCAGATGCCTACAACTTCACCGAGCAGTTAAAGGACTTAGAGACAGTTGAGCGCCAGTTAAAGCACTGCAACCTCTGCCTTATAACAAAAGCCGACCTCATAGATGAAAAAGCTTACGAACAGCTTCTGAAAAAAATAAGAGAAATAAACCCTGTCTGCAAAATTGAAAATGCACTCTTCGGCAAGGTGGAGACAGATATTTTCAAAGAGGACTTAAGCCTTTTTAAGTGGGCGGAAAACGAGGACACCACCAACATTCCCGAAACTAAGCCCAAGACACTTTTCATGGAAATCTACGAGGAAGCAGAGGAAGAAGCGCTCAGAAACTTTTTAGAGGAGATCGCCCCCTTTGCTTACAGAATAAAGGGCTTTGTGAAGGTAGAGGGCAAGGGGCTCTGCAAGGTGGATTTGGCAGGCAAAAAGGTGGATATCGTCCCCGAAGAAAGAGAATTTAATTCTGAGCTTGTGTTTATTTCCAAAATCGGACCTCAGATAATAAGAAGTATCATGGACATCTGGGGCAAGACAGTAAACAGAGAAATGAAGCTTAAAAATTAGGAGGAAAAGATGGATATAAAGGTTATCGGCGCAGGCTGTGACAAGTGCGACACACTTTTTGAAAACACAAAGGAAGCTGTAAAGGAGCTTTCATTGGATTGTGAAGTTAAAAAGATAGAAAATCTCATCGAAATAGTAAAATTAGGCGTTATGTCCTCCCCTGCACTTATGGTGGACGGCAAGATCTACATTTCGGGAAGAAGCGCAAAGGTGAAGGAAATAGTAAAGATATTAGAAAAGCTGTAAGTCAACATTTTTATGCACTGATTTCGGGAAAATAAGCCACTTTATTGCTGTAACTATCTACGAAAGGAAAAGTAAATTGACAAATTTAAGCGGAAACACAAAAAAGGCTTCTTCATTTGGCTTAAAGCTTTTGAAGGAAAACTTCAAAGAAAATGAAAACGTGCTTATCTCTCCCCTTTCCGTCCTCTCTGCACTTGCCATAACTATGAACGGCGCAGAGGGCGAGACTTTAAAGGAAATGGAGGAAATTTTCTCCTTTGAGAAAGAGGAATTAAATTCCTTTATGAAAGCTTACACAGCTTCTTTACAGGAGGGAAAGGAATTTAAGCTTTCTTCTGCAAATTCCATTTGGTTTAATAACAAGGGCATAAAGGTTAAGCCAAAACTTTTAAATACAAACAAGGAAACCTACGGCGCAGATATCTTTGAAGCTGATTTTAACAATGAAACAGCCGAAAAAATAAATTCGTGGGTCAATGAAAAGACCGACGGCATGATTCCTTCCATCATAGACGAACTAAAAAAATATAATATGATGGTACTTTTAAATGCCCTCTCCTTCCAAGGAAAATGGATGGAGACCTACAAGGAAGATGAAGTTTTGGATATGCCCTTTACCAAGGAAAACGGCCAAAAGCTAAAAGCTTCCTACCTCACAGGAACAGAGAGAGAATACATAGAAGCTTCCCTTGCGACAGGCTTTGTAAAGCCCTATAAGGGAAATAAATACTCCTTTGCGGCGCTTCTTCCCAATAAGGATGTGAAGCTTTCCCAGCTTATTGATAGCCTTCTTGAGGAAGATATTCCGCAGCTTCTAAAAAATACAGAATGTTACCCTGTGAAAATAAGCCTTCCGAAATTCAATGTTTCCTGTGATATGAAATTAAAGGAAAGCTTAATTAACATGGGCACAAAGCTTCTTTTTGACGACCGGAAGGCTGACCTCTCCTCCTTGGGAAGCTGTGATACAAACCTCTATGTAAGCGATGTTATCCACAAGACACATATTTCCTTAGGCGAAAAAGGCACAAAGGCAGGAGCCGCAAGCGCAGTATTAGTTGCAAGAGCCCTGGCATTATTCGGCCCCGAGGAAAAGGAAGTCCGCTTAAACCGCCCCTTCCTCTATATGCTCTTTGATAATGAGACAGGCATCCCCTTCTTCATAGGAACAATGAACGAGCCCAAGCTTTAAAAGACAAAAAATAACCGCTTCTTAAACTAAAGAGGCGGTTTTATTTTTTATTCTCTTGTGAGCTTTCTTTTAATAACCGGGATATTCATTAAGATGGTAAACACTGTGAAAATGAGAAGTATTACGGTAATGGGCCTGCCGAAAAGTGCAAGCAGCATATTATCCTCACTGGAAGCCAAGGAAACAGCTCTGCGGAAGTTGGAATCCATCATGCCGCCCAAAACTATTCCCAAGGTCATGGGTGCCACTGAATAGCCCCTCTTTCTCATAAAGAAGCCTAAAATACCGAAGAAGAACATAAGTCCCACATCGAAAAGTCGGTTATTGCAGGCAAAAGCACCTGTCACACAAAGCACAACGATGATTGGGAGCATTATCCTCTTTGGGATGGAAATTACCCTGCTTATCTTAGGAGCTGCGAAAAGTCCTAAAATTAAAAGGAAGAAGCAGCCCAGAAGTCCCCCTGCAATAATTGCGTGGAACATCTGAGGGCTTTCCTTTATAAACATAGGTCCGGGTCTTAAGCCGTGGACATAAAATACAGAAAGAATTATAGCTGTCACCGCATCTCCCGGCACAGCGAGGGTGAGCATCGGTATAAGTGCGCCGCCTATGCAGGCGTTATTTGCAGATTCAGAAGCTATGATGCCTTCCACAGCTCCCTCGCCGAAGGGAACGGAGGGCTTTTTAACTATACGCTTTGCTTCTCCGTAAGCTAAAAATGAGGCAACAGGTCCCCCTGCTCCCGGCAAAGCTCCCACAAAGGTGCCGATGGCGCTGTAATAAAGTGATCTTGTCCAGTTTTTAAGAATATCTTTAAGAGGTATCCTTGTCTTTTCCACACTTGCCACATCCGACTCCGTATGCCCTGCAAAAACTACGCTCAGTACCTCCGAGAAGCCGAAAAGTCCCACCAGTGCAGGAACTACATTTATACCCGCCTGCAACTCGTAGATGCCGAAGGTCATTCGGGGTGTTCCCATGACGGAATCAAGCCCAACCATGCTTATAGTTAAGCCCAGCATGGCACTGATAAGACCTTTTATAAAGCTTTGCGAGGTGAGGCTTCCAACCATGGCAAGTCCGAAGAGCGCCAGAAGGAAGTAATCCATAGGTGTGAATTTTAAAGCTATATTGGAAATCGGCTTTGCCAATACCCAGAGGGAAATTAGACCGAAAAGAGTTCCTATAAAGGAATAGACTATTGCATATTTAAGTGCCTTGTAAGCTTCGCCCTTTTTAGCCATTGGGAAGCCGTCCAAGGTAGTCACAACCGACGAGGGCGCACCGGGAATATTTATAAGTATTGCCGAGAGCGCACCTGAAAATACGCCCACAACATAAACGCCCATCACAGTTGCCAGAGCGTCGCCTGTTTCCCATGTGTAGGTTATGGAAACTAAAAGAGCTGTCGCCATGGAGACAGAAAGCCCCGGTATAGCTCCCACCAAAAGACCTGCCACAGCTCCTAAAAAGGCAAGGAGCACGAAGCGCACATCTGCAAAGTAGGAAAAGACCTCTAAAATTTCACTCATATAAAAATCCCTCCTACGGCAGCATTACGCCTAAAATTTTTCCGAAAAGAAAATAGACAGCAAAAGATGTGATAACGGAAAGGGAAAGAACTGCATACCACCTTTTTTCACCTAAGAAAACAAGCAGTACAGCTAAAAATACCACACTGGATAACACGAAGCCTGCAAAAGGTATGGCGGCATAATAAATAAGTGAAAGAGCTATCACCGCAAGCACCCTTTTCATAGGAAGGCTTCTTTTGAGCTTGTCATTTTCTTTTGAGGGCTTTTTGATGCCCTCTGCAAAAAGTGCTATGGACAGACAGATCAAAAACGCAGAAATAAGCACAGGGAAAAGATAGGGCGACATACCCCACGAAATTTCCACGGAATAGTGATTTACCATGCCGTAGAAAAAGAGGCTTATCCCCATTATAAAAAATACTGCGCTTTCCTGAATAGTCTTATTTTTTAGGTAGCTTTTCACTTTCTTCATCTGCCTGTCTTTTTTAAAATTAAAAGGGCTCAATCGCATTTAACGATAAAAGCCCTCGCTTTTTATTGATAATTAAAGTCTGGGAATAGAAAATTCCTCAGGGCTTATTTTAGCCGCACCGGCGTCATAGAGAAGCCAGCTGACCATAGATTCCCACTGAGAATAAAAGGACTTGATATCATTTATCTCGGGGTATTTTTCGTAGAGCTTGTCAAGGTTATAATCGCTTACAAACTTCTTCCAGTCCTCTTCCTCTACGGATTTTAAGCAGGCTTCACGAAGGGCAGTTTTCACCTCTTCGGGAACGTCCTTCTTCACTAAGAGAGAAAGGGGTGTAAAGGGGATGTCGAGGTATTCCTCTGCCTCGGGGATTATCTCGGAAACTGTGGGAACATCGGGGTACTGGGGCAGACGTTCATTTGCAGAAACTGCAAGAAGTCTTAAATTTCCGCTCTCGATATTTGAGGAAACTGCGGAGAAATTGGAATTTGTAAAGTCCACCTGATCGCCCAAAACCGCATTGAAGCAGGCAGAGCCGCCGTCATAAGAGGTCATGGACATGGTGTAGCCCAGCTTATTGAATATAAGGGCCTGAACGTGACCGGAGCCGCCGGGACCTGTATAGGACATCTTTACCTTTCCGGGTCTTTCCTGCATATCCTTGAGAAGATCCTCTAAGGTCTCATACTTGGAAGTGCTGTTTACAACTATTACCTTGGGGTCATTGGCAACTGCCATTATGGGTTCAAAATCATTGTAGCTCATTTCGGAAATTCCCATAACTCTCTGTGTTCCCAAGGAATCTGCCGCAAAGAGAACTGTGTAGCCGTCGGAGGGAGCATCGAGGCAGGTCTTGCAGCCTATTGAGCCGGAAGCTCCGGGCTGATTTTTGCAAACGATATTTACACCCAGGTGCTTTGTAAGCTGAGAGGCAAGCTGTCTTCCCACGATATCGGTTGTGCCGCCTGCACCGTAGGGCACTATCATAGTTATAGGCTTGGCAGGATAAGCTTCTTTATCATTTTGTGTTTCACTGTTGCCGCAGCCTGTTGAAAATACGGCGATCACAGCGGCAAGAGCCACTGAAAGCATAGACTTAAGCTTCAAATTATACCTCTCCTTTAAATAATTATATTTTTCCCTTTATGATCTGCATATTCACTACCTGACAATTAAAACATATGTACGATGTTTTGTCAACGAATAAGAATTCTTGCCGCCTTGCAATATTATAAGGTTAATAAGTGGTAACACCCCGAAAATCCCATTATTATGCAAGTAATTATACAAATCCTGCAGTTTTTGCCCTCCTGAAAAATTAAGAAGCAAAAAGCTCCGGAAATGATCCGAAGCTTCTTTTTATTTACTTTCCGAAATCTGCGGCAACTCTCTTGAGCATATCTCTTATGGGCAGATCATAGGGACATCTTGTTTCGCAGGCGCCGCACTCAATGCAGTCACTTGCGTGCTTATCGAGGGAATCGTATCTTCCCTTTGCCCACTCCTGAAGTCCCTCGTAGTGTCTTAAGTAGTTGTCAAAGAGGAAGTTGGAGGGGATATTTATTCCCACTGTGCAGGGGGCGCAGTAGCCGCATCTTCTGCAGAATGTGGTGCCCAGCTTTGCCTTTATCTCCTCTGCCTTCTTTTCATCTTCACTTGTAAAATTAAATTCACCTTCGGCGGGACAGACATCTGCCTCTACTTCGTGCCTGTCGCCCATGCCGGGGATAACTATATCTATGCAGTCCTTGCTTAAGATATATCTTATAGCCAGATCAACATCGTCGATATTTCCGCCTGCGAGGGGCTTCATAGCTATTGTGGCGATGCCCTTTTCTCTGGCAGCTCTGAGTATTTCCTCGCCCTGATTTTCTATGATATTAAAGGGGAACATAAGAGTTTCTATCTTGTCGCCCTCTTCCTCAACAAGCTTTCTCAAAGCGTCGGCAGAGTGTGTAGTAGCGCCTATGTGACCTATCTTTCCCATTTCCTTGGCTTCCAGAAGAGCCTTATAAGCTCCGTCGGGTCCGAAAACCTCGTCAAAATCCTTCAAGGGGATATTATGTATCTGATAGATGTCGATATAGTCTGTCTTTAAATTGCCGAGAGAGATATCAACTTCCTTTTTCATGCCCTCATAGGATCTCACCATGGACTTTGTAGCTAAGATAAACTTATCTCTTCTTCCCTCCAGAGCTTTGCCCAAAAAGCCCTCGGATACAGTGTAGCCTCTGGCAGTGTCGATGTAGTTTACACCCTTTTCAAGAAGTGCATCCACTACCTCACAGGTATTTTCCGCATCACTTCTCTGAATGGGGATTCCGCCGAAGGAAACAACAGAAGCCAAAAGTCCTGTTTTTCCCATGGTCCTTTTTAACATAAGACTTCCTCCTTTTTTTATAAAACAAAACGCCCTTTTTTAATAAGGGCGCTTTAAGCTCTGAATTTTTTTAAGACATGGGGGGAGCAAGTGCATCCACGTCTCGGATAGCTCCTATATACATACCTGTTTCGCCCTTAAAGAGGTCATAAAGCATAAACTTATCCGCTCTGACTGAGCCGTCGTCCTTCTCCTCGGTGGTGGTGGACCACATATTTCCGGGGGGAATGTAGCCGACTTTAAGTGTTATCTTTTCCTTTGTCTTTGTGGCGGATTCCACATAGGGTGTATAGGAAACCTTTGACAGACTGGGAACTCTGTATGCGGAAATATCCGGGTCATAGAGGTAGGTTCCGTCTGTATCGTAAAATGTAGCGTGATCCAAAGAGATATCTGCTCCGAAAAGCTTTCTTGCGGAAACCTCAAGGTCGGTGGAGGGAACAAGCAGCATACCGTTTTCATCGGTGCCGAAGTTCTCTCTGTTTTCACCTAAAAGTGAATCCCACATGGATATCTGAAGCGCAACCTCATTGTCTATCTGACTTGCATTGTCAAAAGGAACAGGGTCCATCATAACTACGGGAAGTATGAACTTCTCGTACTCTATCATTTCGTCTCTGTTCTGAGCTACGCCGGTAACATAGGACTTAAACCACATACAAAGGGATATAACTCCCACTGCGGCCAGTATCACACAGAGTCTTCCTAAGTTGGTGGCGAGCTTTCTTTTTGCAAGTATCTTTTCTGTGCTGCTGATCATAAGTTCTCCTCATCTTGCTGTACCTCGGGTGTGTACTCAATATTCACCCTCAATACACGCTGGTCATCCATTTCCATTATCTTGACCTTTACGCCCTCATAGCTGAATTCCTCGCCGACCTCGGGTATCTTCTCAAGCATTTCAAATGCCCAGCCGCCTACGGAGGAGTATTCGCTGTCGAAGTCCTTAAGATCGGTGAAGCCTATGTCCTCAAGTGTCTCATAGATGTTGTAATCTCCGGAAACAGAGTAAACTCCCTCTCTGAGCTTTATGAAATCTCCGTCGGTCTCCTCGTCCTCGTCGTATATCTCTCCTACAAGTTCCTCCAAAAGGTCCTCAAGGGAAACGATTCCGAGAGTTCCGCCGTAGTCGTCAAGGACAACTGCAAGGTGTATCTTCTGTGTTCGCATCTCGGTCAGTACAGATGCTATCTTCTGCTCCCTGTATACGAAATAGGGCTTTGTGATAACATCCTTGAGCTCTATATCGTCATTACCGGATATGAGCTTCTCGTAGTAGTCCTTTGCGTGGAGGATTCCCACGATATTATCGAGGTTCTTTTCGTAAACAGGTATTCTTGTAAATCTTTCTTCTGTCAGGACCTTTAAAACTTCTTCCTTTGAGCTTTCCACAGGAAGGGCGATGACGTCAACTCGAGGTGTGATGACCTCTCTTACTGTTGTTGCGTCAAAGGAGAGCACCGACTGCATGAGCTCACTTCTCTGCTCGTCGATAACGCCCTCATGCTCACTGGTTTCGATTATATTGAGAAGCTCCTTTTCTGTAACGGAAGGCGCCATGTCGCTTTTGAAAAGCTTTAAGAAACCGTTCTGAAGTCCTAAAATAAGCCATGTCACAGGCTTGATAACTGCGAGAAAAACAGACATTATCCAGGAAACTCCCAGTGCGAAGCTTTCGGAATTGTATTTTGCGTATGTTTTGGGCAAGACCTCTCCGAATATCAAAACAACAACTGTCATTATAAATGTGGAAGCTGCAACTGAATTTTCACCCATGAAGCCGGACCTTATGGCAAGGCTGGTACATACGGATGTAGCTGCGATATTTACGATGTTGTTGCCTACGAGTATGGCGGAAATCGTGCGGTCATATTCCTTTGCTATCTTAAGTGTTCTGATAGCCCTTTTGTCACCGTCTTCTGCAAGGCTCTTTAAGCGGACCTTATTTACAGAAGTAATTGCCGTCTCGGATGCCGAAAAGAATCCGGACATGAAAATTAAAAATGCTAAAAAGAAAAATATCGGCCAAGTACTGTCCAAAGAATAACCATCTCCATTTTTTATTATAAAAGTCTTATTTTTCTGCAAATCAAACCTATTCGTTAATTATATCACACGCAAGAAGTAATTTCCACCCGGCAAGTAAATTTTCCGTTAATAAAAAGAAAAGGGAACAGTTTCCTGCTCCCTTGTAAATTCTTCAATTTAAGATATATTAGTTCTTCTTGGATGCGTTCTTAGCATCAATAGCCTCTAATACATCCTTTCTGGAAAGGTTGATTCTTCCCTGCTGGTCGATCTCTGTAACCTTTACTAAGATCTCGTCGCCTACTGTTACAACATCTTCAACCTTCTCAACTCTCTTTCTGTCGAGCTTGGAGATGTGAACTAAGCCTTCCTTGCCGGGAGCGATCTCAACGAAAGCACCGAATGCCATAAGTCTTGTTACCTTGCCCTTGTAGATAGCGCCTACTTCGGGGTCCATAGCGATGGTCTTGATAACCTGAATAGCACGCTGTGCATCTTCTAAGTCGATAGCGGAAACGAATACGCTGCCGTCGTCGTCGATGTCGATCTTGCAGTTGCACTCAGCTGTGATCTTCTGGATAACCTTACCGCCGGAACCGATAACTTCTCTGATCTTATCGGGGTTGATCTTTAATGTGAGCATCTTGGGAGCATACTTGGAAAGCTCTGCACGAGGTGCGGGGATAGCAGGAAGCATAACCTCGTCTAAGATCTTGATTCTTGCTTCTCTTGTCTTTCTTAAAGCTTCCTCGATGATCTCGTATGTTAAGCCGTCGATCTTGATATCTACCTGAATAGCTGTGATACCTGTCTTTGTACCGCCAACCTTGAAGTCCATATCGCCGAAGAAGTCCTCTAAGCCCTGAATATCGACCATTGTCATCCATCTCTCACCCTCGGTGATAAGACCGCAGGAAATGCCGGCTACGGGAGCCTTGATGGGAACACCTGCGTCCATAAGAGAAAGTGTGGAGCCGCAGATGGAAGCCTGAGATGTGGAACCGTTGGAGGATGTGATCTCAGAAACAACTCTGATGGTGTAGGGGAATTCCTCAACAGGAGGAATTACAGGGAGAAGTGCCTTCTCAGCTAATGCGCCGTGGCCGATCTCTCTTCTTCCGGGACCTCTGGAAGGTCTTGTCTCACCTACGGAGTAGGAGGGGAAGTTGTACTGGTGCATGTATCTCTTCTCTGTCTCGCCGTCGATGCCGTCAAGAAGCTGAGAATCGGAAACAGGACCTAATGTTGTGATTGTGAGAGCCTGTGTCTGGCCTCTTGTGAAGAGTGCGGAGCCGTGAACTCTGGAGATAAGACCAACTTCAGCAGCTAAAGGTCTCATCTGGTTGATCTCTCTTCCGTCAACTCTCTTGCCCTCGTCTAAGAGCCATCTTCTTACTACGAACTTCTGGAGAAGGTAGATAGCTTCGTCGATCTGGTCGATAAGCTCGGGATATTCTGCCTCGAACTTCTCGTGGATGTCAGCCTTTATGGGAGCAAGTCTTGCTTCTCTTACGTTCTTGTCGTTTGTATCTAAAGCTTCCTTAACTCTGTCGATAGCAAAGTCCTTGATAGCTTCAAAGAGGTCCTTGTCTACTACGACGGGAGTAAAGTCAACCTTGGGTGTGCCGATCTCGTTTCTTACCTCTGTGAAGAAGTTGCACATCTTAGCGCATTCCTTGTGGCCTGCGATGATGCACTCTAACATTGTATCCTCGGGAACTTCCTTAGCTGCGCACTCGATCATGCAAACCTTTTCTGCGCTGCCTGCTACTGTGAGGACCATTTCGGACTTCTTTCTGTCCTCTTCACCGGGCATAAGAACGGGCTTTCCGTCGATGAGGCCGACAGAAACACCTGCGATAGGTCCGTTGAAGGGGATATCGGAGATCTCTAAGCAGAATGCTGCACCTAAAAGTCCGCAGATCTCAGGGATGCAGTCGGGATCAACAGAGAGAACTGTCATTACGATGGAAACATCGTTTCTTAAATCCTTGGGGAATAAGGGACGCATAGGTCTATCTACGAGACGGGAATTTAAAATAGCCTTCTCGGAGGGCTTTCCTTCTCTTCTTAAGAAGGAGCCGGGGATCCTGCCTACTGCGTAAAGCTTTTCTTCGTAGTCAACGGAGAGGGGGAAGAAGTCGATGCCTTCTCTGGGCTCCTGAGCCATTGTTACGTTTACCATAACTGTTGTTTCGCCGTATCTTACGATGCAGGCACCGTTTGCGAGCATACCGATCTTTCCTGTTTCAAAGGAAATTTCTCTGCCGGCGAATTCTGTCTTAAAAATTCTGTTAGGGAATAACATTTCTTATCTCCTTTCAATTTTACCTTGGGGAAATAAGTCTTAGCAATTAATCCAGCGGTTAAACTTTAGCCGTTCGATTCACTGCTAAACCTTCTTATCCCCGTTTATTTAACTTTTAAAAAATTACCCTAAGACAAGGTTAAAGGCAAACGCAATTTGAAATTGCGCTTGCCCCACAAATCCTTTATCTTACTTACGAATACCAAGCTTTGCGATGATTGCTCTGTATCTCTCGATGTCAGTCTTCTGGAGGTATCCGAGAAGGTTCTTTCTGCGGCCTACCATCTTGAGAAGTCCTCTTCTGGAATGGTGGTCGTTCTTGTTGCTCTTGAGATGCTCAGTAAGGTCGTTAATTCTTCTTGTGAGGATAGCGATCTGTACTTCGGGAGAACCTGTATCTCCTTCTGTTCTTGCGTTGTTCTTGATGATTTCCTGCTTCTGTTCCTTTAAAAGCATTTGAAACACTCCTTTTAAAAAATATAATTTTCAGGCTCTGCAACAGCTAAAGGTCATAATTCGGAATGAGTCGCCCTTAACCGTAACAGGTCTCGTTTTGTTATTATATCAGCACAAACTGCTTTTGTAAAGCGATATTTTTGTTTTTTGTCCGGAATTTACATAAATTTACCTGTGGGAGACAAAATATATAAAAAGGAGGAATAGCTTTGAATTATCTTTCCACAAACAGAAAAGACTATGAGAAGATGTATAAGGGTAAAATTCCTAAAACCGACTTAAAAAGGTCGCTTCCCATGGCTTTTTTGATAGGGGGTACAATATGTGCCTCAGGACAGCTGCTTATTTTTTTCTACGAGTTTTTGGATTTTGAAAGTAAAGAGGCCTCTGCCCTTGCTTCCTGCACCATAATATTTATAACTGCGGTGCTGACGGGGCTAAATATCTTTGACAACATAGCTTCAAAGGCAGGAGCCGGTACGCTTGTGCCCATAACAGGCTTTGCAAATTCCGTGGTATCCCCTGCCCTGGAATTTAAGAAAGAGGGCTTTCTCACGGGAGTTGGCGCAAGGATGTTCACCATAGCAGGACCTGTAATAGTTTACGGGGAAACTGCGGGGGTCATCTTAGGCTTAATAATATATATTTTCGACTTATAGAAAGGAATATCTTATGGCGGTAAAAAAAGGCAGACAGACCTATATCTTAGGTATGCCGGTATCTACCTCCCTGTGGGCTTCCTCGGGAGGGAAAAAAGAGGGAGAGGGACCTCTGGGGAAAAATTTCGACCTGATTTTCAATGACAGCACCCTCGGAGAGAAAAGCTGGGAAAAGGGCGAAAGCTCCATGATAGAAAATACACTTACAGCCCTTCTCAGAAAAGGTGATCTCAAATCTTCCGACATAGACCTTGTGATAGCGGGTGACCTGATGAATCAGTGTACTGCCTCCACCTACGGGCTCAGGTACTCGGGCATCCCCTTTTACGGCATATACGGCGCCTGCTCCAATATGGGCGAGGGCATAAGCATAGCCGCCCTTCTGATAGAATCAGGGGCTTTCAGAAGGATATGTGCCATGACCTCTTCCCACTTCTGCACGGCGGAAAGGCAGTTTCGATTTCCCCTTGAATACGGCGGTGTCAAGTCCCCCACCTCTCAGTGGACGGTGACTTCCTGCGCCTCTGTGCTTCTGGAAGCTAAGAACAAGCCGCCTTTTGTAAGGGCTGTGACCATCGGCACTGTGACCGATTTAGGCGTAAAGGATATAAGCAATATGGGCTCGGCGATGGCTCCCTATGATGTCACGGATACACCACAAAAAGCGTGCGTTTACATAAGCATAAGAAAACCCCGAAGCCATGAGCCCCGGGGTGATTTTTTTATCTTACAGCCTTAAAGGATAAAAGCTTTATGTCGTTGGTGAGAAAGCCCTCCTTTGCAGGCTCTTCCTTTCCGTAGTCGGTGGAGAGATACTTTTTGCAGTCGTCGGAAAAAACTGTGACTACTGTCTTATCCCTTCCTATTATATCCTGCACCTTCAAGGCTCCCAGAAGATTTGCTCCTGAGGATATGCCTACGCCAAGTCCCAGCTCTCCCGACAGCTTCTGTGCCATTATTATGGCGTCGCCGTCATCTACTTCTATGACTTGGTCGTACTTTGTCCTTTTGAGGATATCGGGTATAAATTCATCTGAAATTCCCTGTATGCGGTGTTCTCCCACCTGATAGCCTGTGGATATTGTGGGGGAGCTTGCAGGCTCAAGGGGATATATGCCAAGCCCGGGGCAGGACATTTTAAGATAAGCTCCTATTCCGCACAAGGTTCCGCCTGTGCCCACTCCTGCAACAACGGCATCAGCTTTTTTCCCAAGCTTTTCAAGCTGTTCTCCTATCTCTTTTCCCGTTCCCTCAAAGTGCGCTTTCACATTGTCCTCATTGGAAAACTGATTAGGAAGAAATACATTTGGGAAGCTCTCCTTAAATTCACGGGCCTTTTTGATACTGCCTAAAAAACCGCCTTCCTCACGGGAGACAAGCCTTATTTCCGCACCGTAGCTTTTTATAAGGGACTTTCTCTCTATGCTCATCCAGTCCGGCATATATATAACCACAGGATTTCCCAAAAATCTGCCTATTGCGGAAAATGCTATGCCTGTATTTCCGCTGGTAGCCTCTGCAATGGTATCGCCCTCTTTTATAGTTCCCTTTGCGTAGGCGTTTTTAAGTATGTAGAGAGCCATGCGGTCCTTTATGCTGCCTGTCATATTGTAATATTCTGCCTTGGCGTACACCTTTCTCTCTTCGCCTCTATAAAGCAGGGAAATTTCCAGAAGGGGTGTAGAGCCTATGACATTAGATAATGCTTCAAACTTATTTTCAATATTCATCTTAAATTCCTCTTTCAATTAAAATAGGGTGCAGAAAATGAACATGACATAATATGCTCATTCTGTCATTCTAAGAACTATATAAAAATAAGCTTTAACATCGAGGGGCAAAACAAAGGGCATCACGGGTATGTAACTTATTATCTATCATGATATTCCTCCTTCGTTTTACCAAGTTAATACTTTAAAGTATAGCATCTATTTTCCATTTGGCAAGGATATATAATTTTTTTGTTAAATAAGCACAACCAATATCGGATATACTTATATCAGAATGTAGCTTTTTCAGCTTTTTCTCTGACTTTTTCTGCCATGATTGAAAATAAAGCCTGCAAAAGCTATAATAGCCCTTGAAAAGACTTCATTTTTTATAGAAAGAAGGCGCATTTATGGGATTTTTTAAACGCACCTCCCCCTTGGAAAAGGAATATCTCAGTCTAATGAAGGACGAGAGAAAATTCATGCTCAAAAGGCAGGAAGAAAAGGTGGGCTTTTTAAATAAAACTCTGGAGGGCAAGGTGCCGGAAAAGCTCCGGTCAACTTTGGACGCCGCTTTTTGCAAGGCATTTGAGCTTATATTCAAAAAGGGTGTGGGAGCTATCGAGCTCACCTATAAAAAGGAAAACCTTCAAAAGGAATTTAAGCTTCGTCAGGCTGTAATGGATATAAAGGGCACAAGAAGATCGGTAAAAGCCTTCAATAAAACTGCAAAAGCAGAGGACAACTTCCACCTTCTCTTATCCGGTGTATCGGGGGTTTCCATGGGCATTTTAGGCATTGGCATACCGGATATTCCTGTATTTACCGCCATGATGCTGAGAGATATTTATAAAACGGCTGTCAGCTTCGGCTTTAAATACGATTCATGGGAGGAAAGATTTTTTATCTTAAAGTGCATCGAAGCCTCAGTTTCAAAGGGAAGCAGCCTTTCTTCCATTGACACCGAGCTCAACAGCTTCATCGAAAGAGGCTTTATCCCCGACACCTACACCGAGGAAAAGCAGATAGAAAGAACTTCAAAGGCCCTCTCCTCTGCCCTCTTATACATGAAATTTTTGCAGGGCATTCCCATAGCGGGAGCTGTGGGCGGAATTTATGACGCAGTTTACATGAAAGAAATCGCCTCTTATTCCACACTTAAGTATAGAAAGCGTTTTCTCACCTGCAAGTTCAAGGAAGAAAAGCGCTCCTGATATTTTCCGATTGCCAAAAACATAAGGAAAATGTTATATTTATCTTGAAAAGCAGAAACCTCATCCGCCCGGGAGAAATTAAATGAAACAAAACCTTTTGATATGCCTGATCATAGTCACAACCATGCTTTTTCTGTGGAAAGCGGCCGATCTTATCTACGGCAGATTCTTTGCGCCAAAAAAGCAGATACACCTTAAATTTGCAAAGAACCTCTTTCAATGCACGGTCATACTCATAGGCCTTTACAACTTAGGCATAAGATTTGACGGCTTCAAGACCTTTTCCACCTCCCTGCTCACAAGCTCAAGCCTTTTGGTGGTGGTTCTGGGCTTTGCCTTTCAGACCTCTCTTGAGGACTTTATCGCAGGCATACTTATCTCAATATTCAAGCCCTTCAATATAGACGACAGAATAACCTTGCAGGGGCTTAATATTTCCGGCTACATCGAAAATATAACCATCCGCCACACCATAGTAAGGACATTCACAAATAACCGCCTCATAGTCCCCAACTCCATAATGAACAAGGCTGTCATTGAAAATACCCACATGGTGGACCCCACAACTTCCAACTTTATCGACGTACTGATAACCTATGATTCCGATGTGGACCTTGCCAAAAAGGTCATGCAGGAGGTAATAGGCGCTCACCCCAATTCCATCGACACAAGAAGCGAGGAAGCCAGGGCAGAGGGCGCACCCTTTGTAAGAGTTTATGTGAGGGAGCTGGCGGCAGACGGCATTTCCTTAAGAGCTAATCTTACCACCAGTGACGTTGACACCAACTTCCGCACCTGCAGTGAAATAAGAGAAACACTTCTCAAGGAATTTAAAAAGAACAGCATTGAATTTGCTTATCCCCACAAGGAGATAACAGGCAGGATCAAGGTTGAAAAAGAATAGCTAAAGCAAAGCAGCATTTGAAAAGTTTTCAGGTGCTGTTTTTATTTTAAGAAAGAAGTTAAGGGTAAAATTGGAATTACAGCTTATCTCAGCTTTAAAAGCTCATGATTAACTGCTATAATCAAAGCATAGTTTTTTTACAAAATCAGGTGAAAAGATGAAAAAATACAAAAAGCAGGATGCGCTCAACTTAGAAAGGGCGCACAGAGAGTTGTCTCAAAAGCTTTCCATGGCAGAAAATCTGGGACCGCTTTTAAAAGATGCAGTCAGAAAGACAGCCGAAAAAATAGTTAAGGACAGGCTCACCTACATACTGGAGGATATCCCTGCAGAAGAAGTCAACCGAGGCAAAAACGGCATAAAGGTGAAGAGCCTTATAGATGCAGGCTACAAGACTTTGGCCGATCTTGACAATACAGATACCGACACCCTCACCGCCATAAACGGCATAAGCCCTCAGGGTGCAGTTCAGATAAGAAGCATACTGGAAAGGATAAAAGCCAATGCTCTAAAGGGAATAAAGATAGACCTTTCGGGAGAAAAGACAGAGGACCTCACCTACCTTGTAAAATCCCTCTACGCCATGATGGGCATTTTCCCCTGCATAGATGAGTGCTTTAATATCCACACCGCACACGACGGCGAAATAAGCTCCCTTATCATGGATATAAACCCCATAAGAAGCGGCTTTAAGTGGATGTTTTCCTCAAAGGGCACCAAGGAAAAGGTATACTCCTCCTGTGAAAGGCTGGAAAACCTCTTAAACGGAGAGTACGGTCAGAAAGCACAGGCTCTTATAAAAAAGATAGATGCTTTCAGAAACGCCCTTCCCGAGGAAGCTTTCGCCGACATGGAGACATACCCCATAAAATACGCCCTTCTCTTTGACGAGATATGCCCCGGCTTAAGAGGAAAAGAGGACAATGTATACGGTCTCCCCGAAAAACTGGCAGAAGAGATAGAAAAGGAAAGCCCGGAGCTTCAGGGCTTAAACTGCAAATTAAGGCGCTATCAGGAATGGGGCGTAAAGTACATACTCAAGCAAAAAAGAGTCCTTTTGGGCGACGAAATGGGCCTTGGCAAAACGGTACAGGCCATAGCCGCCATGGTATCGCTTTTTAATACGGGCAAAAAAAGCTTCATGGTGGTAGCTCCTGCCGGTGTACTTGCCAACTGGTGCAGAGAGATAAAGAAATTCTGCAATATACCCGTAATAAAGGTACACGGCGACGACAAAGAGGAAGCTGTACGCAAATGGGCGGAGGAAGGCGGAATTGCCGTGACCACCTATGAGACAACAGGCTTCATAATTTCAAAAGCCGTGCCACAACTTGATATGCTGATAGTTGACGAAGCTCACTACATAAAAAATCCTCTGGCACAGAGAACTAAAAATGTGAAGTACATCTGCACCTATGCCGAAAATATCCTCTTTATGACAGGCACAGCCATGGAAAACAAGGTGGATGAAATGATAGGACTCATGCAGATATTAAATCCCGGCGTGGCTCTGGAAGCTAAAAAGATAGCTTCACTTTCCAGCGCTCCCCAGTTCAGAGACACCATCGCCCCCGTATACTACCGCAGAAGGCGTGAGGACGTTTTAAAGGAGCTTCCCGAGCTTATAGAAAACGAGGACTGGTGCGAGCTTACACCCCGTGAAATGGCAATTTACGAAAACGACGTGGTTTCAAGAAGCTTTGCCGATGCAAGGCGTGTTTCATGGAATGTGGACGATCTTTCCCTTTCCTCAAAGGCTCAGAGACTTGCGGAGATAGTGGAGGATGCAAGGGACGACGAAAGAAAGGTGATAGTCTTTTCCTTCTTCCTCGACACCATCAGAAAGGTGTGCGAGATGTTCCCCGAAAGCTGCACAGAGCCCATCACAGGAGCTGTCGCACCGCAAAGGCGTCAGGAGATAGTAGACGAATTTACCTCTGCACCCTCAGGCACCATACTCCCTGCTCAGATAGTTTCCGGCGGCACGGGACTTAATATACAGTCCGCCAGCGTGGTGGTTATATGCGAGCCCCAGTTTAAGCCCTCACTGGAAACTCAGGCCATAGGCAGAGCTTACCGCATGGGACAAAAGCGCACAGTTTTAGTTCACAGGCTCCTTTGTGAGGACACGGTGGACGAAGAGATAACAAGACTTCTGCAAAAGAAGCAGAAGGACTTTGATGCCTTTGCCGATGAATCCTCCGCCGCACAGGAAGCTCTGGAAATGGATAACAGCAGCTTCGCTCTTATAATGGAAGAGGAAGCCAAGAGGATAGAAGCAAAAAATTCTTCAACCGAAAATAAGGAAAAGGTTGAAAACAAAGAAAATAATATTTAAGCTTTTAAAAGGCCGGTATAGTACACAGTTTCTGCACTATTACCGGTCTTTTTTATATCGCAAAATAAGTTTTGCATTAATTCATGCTTAAAAGGCTTAATTTTGTATAAAATAGTATGTATGAGAGGGTATTGCGGTCTTTTTGCAGATAAAAATTCAAAAGGCGGTATATCCCGATGTTTAAATTTCTGGCACTTTATTTGCACCTTATATAATTGGCAGATATTATAAAGTTTGGGGGAATGACGATGAACAAACTAAAAGGAACCATACTGACTTTGCTTTCGGCGGCCATATTCGGTTCCACTGCCATACTGTGTAAATTTGCGACAGCTCACGGAAGCAACTACGGTATGCTCACCCTCACCAGAAACCTTTTCGCCCTCCCCTTCCTGTGGGTGATAGTGAAAAAGTCAGGCGTCGGCTTTCACCTTACTAAGGAGCAGATAAAGCATCTTATAATACTTTGTATCTTCGGCTCACTTTCAACTACAATACTTCTTTACGCATCATATAATTTCATACCTGTGGGAATAGCGACCACCCTGCACTTCACCTATCCTGCAATAGTCTGTGCAGTTTCCATATTGTTTTTTAAAGATAGGGCGAGCCGTGGAAAGATAACCTCCATAGTGCTTTCCACACTTGGAATCTGGATGTTCTTTACAGGCGAGGTCCCGGAAAAGGGCATCTACGGCATCATCTTGGCCCTTGCATCAGGCTGCACCTACTCCTTCTATTTCCTGTATATGTCCAAAACAAAGCTTTCCCACATATACACCTACAAGCTTTCATTTTATGTCTGCCTTGTAAATTCCATTCTGATGTTCGGCTATGCAGAATTTATGGACCTTCTCACATTGGAAATGGACTGGCAGGCATGGGTTATCCAGCTGATAATTTCCCTTTCCATATCCATCCTGGGCATATCCTTCCTCCAGATAGGCATAGAAGTTGTAGGCCCCTCCAATGCGGCTATCTTCTCACTTTTCGAGCCTATATCGGGTATCATACTCGGCATACTGGTATTAAATGAGCCCTTCGGCTTCAAGACTATCTTAGGATGCACACTGGTAATTTTAGCAGTTGCGGTGCTTTCAAAGGAAGAAAGAAACGTGGCGGATTAAGTTTAATAAGAATAAAGCTAAAGGACTTCGCACAAAAAAGCGAGGTCCTTTTTATATTGTCTCTATGAAGCTGTTGCCTTTATAACAGGGCTTTAATTTAAGAAGCTTGAAGATCCTTAAGGCAAATATAAGCTTTATAACGTCTGATAAAGCTTAAGTAAGTAAGCACGGTATATGATCTTAAGTCACCTGTTTTAAGCTTAAATAAGGGCTTTTTACCGTCTTTTAAAAAGCCTTGTATCTCTTCTTAAGCTCATATATAAAAGCTTCTAAAATAAGTTTCTGCAAGCTCCTGCAAAGGCATATTAATATAAGCTTTTATAAGAGTGCAAAGCCCTTTGAAAGCTTTCTCACCTTAGCTTAAACTTAAATAAAGGCAAAAAGAAAGACCCCCTTGCGGAAGTCCTTCTTTTTATTAAGTAGGTTAGTTTGTTGTCTGATATTAGAGGTAAGGATATGCTCCGGGTCCAAAGGGAAGACCTGCGTACATCCAAACGATAAGCATGATTGTCCAGCCGATAACGAACCAGATGGAGAAAGGAAGTGTGCAGGAAAGTAATGTTCCCATTCCGGAATCCTTGTCGTACTTCTTCATTGTAGCTAAGATAAGAGGAAGTGCTGCAAGTACGGGAGCGATAGGATTGGAGATGGAGTCACCGATTCTGTAAGCGATCTGTGTGAGCTCGGGGGAGATTCCAAGTTCCATGAACATGGGAACGAAGATAGGAGCAAACACTGCGTACTTAGCAGATGCGGATGCCATGAATAAGTTAAGGAATGCAGAGAAGAGGATGAACACTATCATAAGGGGAATAACGCCTACGTTTAAGTTCTTGAGGAAGTTAGCGCCCTTCATGGATAACATTCTTCCTAAGTTGCTGTATCCGAAGTATCTGATGAACTGTGCGGAGAACATTGTGATAACTACGAAGGAAGCCATTGTGTCAACGCCTGTCTTCATAGCTGCTGCCATGTCATGGCTGTTGTTGATCTTCTTAACAATATGTCCGTAAACTAAGCCGGGTACGGAGAAGATGATTGTTAAGATAGGAATGATAGCTTCTACTAAGAGGGAACCTTCCATAAGAGATCCTGTCTCGGGCTCTCTCATAAAGGAGTTTTCGGGGATACAGATAGCAACTAAACCAACGATGAGAAGTAAGAATACCCAGTTGGCTGTTCTCATTGCCTTCTTTTCGTCGTCTGTAAACTCGATAACTTCGCTGGGAGCTTCGCCTTCGCCGTTATAGTGATACTCACCTAAGTGAGGAATAACGATCTTTTCTGTAACGAATGTACCTACTACTGTTAAGAAGATAGTGGATACAAACATGAAGTACCAGTTTGCAAGGGGAGATACTGTGTAGGTAGGGTCTAATGTCTGAGCGGCTGTCTGAGAGAAGCCTGCTAAGATAACGTCCACAGAACCGATGGCGAAGTTAGCGGAGAAGCCGCCTGCAACGCCTGCTAAAGCTGCCGCAATACCTGCTAATGGGTGCTTGCCGCAGGATTTAAAGATCATACCTGCAAGGGGAACAAAGAGGAAGTAGCCTGCCCACTCTGTGATGTTTGTGAGGACACCGATAAGTACAACAGCGGGTGTTACAAGCTTTGCGGGTGTGAGCTGAACTGCCTTTTTAATGAGGACATTGAGCCAGCCGGAATACTCGGCAAGTGCAATACCCATCATGATGATAAGACCGTTTCCTAAAGAAGGATATGTAGCAAAGTTATTTACGAAGCTGGAAAGCATATACTTGATGCCTTCGGGTGTGCAGAGGCTGACAACTTCGATAGTTGTTTCCTCGATCTGACCGCTGGCCCTGTTCATCATCTGGCCTGTTACGCTCCAGTCGAAGATTCCGCCGATGCCGGAAATAACAATTACTACCACTGTCAGGATAAGGAACATGAACATAGGAGCAGGGAGCTTATTGCCTATTCTCTCAACTCCGCCCAGAAATCGTTCAAATCCGGATTTTTGGTTCTTACCAGTTTTAGCCTTCATACTTTATTCTCCTTTCTCAACAAAGAGAAGATTTTAATAATTGGATAAAAGATCCGATTATCTTTGTTTTGCACCCTTTTAAAAGGATGCGCCTGCATAAGAAGTTTATTTTTCCCTTTTTCTCAAGTCTTTAAACTTCATATTATTATATAGCAATATGCGTGCCATATATGCAGTTTTATCACTTTATAGTGCTAATATGTTAAATTACAGCCGTTTTTTGGTGATACGGGCATTTACACGAATAAATCTTAACATTAAAAAGTAATTTTGCACAAATCACATAAAACTCATTTTATGCATAAAAAAACAACACCCCATTTAATCGGTGATAAGGTGACTAAATGGAGTGTTATCTGTGTTTAATTGGGATTTAAAGCTTTGATAATGAACTTTTTGTAAATGAACTATTTTAAAACTGTTGAAACAGCGTTGTCTACACCCTGTGTTTTTTCAAAATTTCCTCTCCGGAAGCTGTTATACATATACCTTTTCTGCCCTTATATCGTATTATAAGCCCCTCCGACTGCATAGAATAGAGAAATTTTTCCAGACGGTTTTCGCTGAGTAAGGAATCTCTCTCCTTCAATTCCGTCATAAGGCTCTGCCTGCCGGTATTCAATTCGCTGTCCTTTCTGTCTCTGATTATGCCGAGAATAACAGCTTTTATGCGGTCGCTTTCGCTGAATGCCGGCTTTTCATCATAGGTTTCATATTCAAATTCTTCCTCCTCGGGAAATTCGTCACTTGATATGAGACAGTCCAGATTGCCCATGAGGTTATAGTATTTTGCGGCGTTTTTAAGCTCTCTCACATTTCCGGGCCAGGGCCATGATATGAGCTTTCTCACTATCTTCTCGGGAAGCTCCTCCTCCTTGAGGTCGCCCATCTCACAGAAAAGCGGTATTATATCTTCCTTTCTCTTTCTCAAGGGGAAAAGCACCAGAGGAAAGACATTTAATCTGTAATAGAGGTCATTTCTGAAACGGTTTTCCGAAATAAGCTTTTTAAAGCTGCAGTTTGTGGCGGTAATTACCCTGACATTTATATTTATGACCTGACTTCCGCCTATTCTGACAACCTGCTGCTCCTGCAAAACTCTCAGAAGCTTTGACTGAAGTGCATAGGGCATATCCCCTATTTCATCAAGAAAGATGGTTCCGCCCTGTGCCAGCTCGAAAAGTCCTGCCTTTCCCTCTTTTTTAGCTCCTGTGAAAGCTCCGCCCTCGTAGCCGAAAAGCTCACTTTCCAAAAGGCTTTCGGGAAGTGCGGCGCAGTTTACCGCCACAAAAGGCTTGTTTCTTCTGTCGGAATAATTCTGGATAGCCTGTGCAAAAAGCTCCTTGCCTGTGCCTGTTTCGCCTGTTATAAGCACGGCATAGTCGCTGGAAGCTACCTTCTTTGCCTTTTCGATGCAGTTTTTCATGGCGTCGCTTCGGTAGATTATATCGTCAAAGGTATACCTTGCAAAAAGTCCCTGCTTTTTTATCTTTCCGCTTAGTTCGCTTTCTCGCTTTCTGATATGCTCCGCAGCTTCAAAATAGAAGCAGTAGCCTGAGGTGTGCTTCATCACGGAAAATACCGTCCTTGTGACGATGTAGGAGTGATTTTCTATATCCATAAGCTCGTCGGTAAAATCCTTTGAGATGAGCTGTAAGGCTATATTTTTAGGGAGGTAGCTTACTATATTCACGCCGGAATTTATCTTCTTCCTAAGTATCTCCTCGGCGGAAGAATTGCTGTAACAAACTTCAAACTCGGAATTTGTGACTATTATGCCCGCCTTTTCCAAAGAGAGTATCTGATTGAAGGTCTCATTTAAAAGGTAGCTTTTTATGTATCTCTGCTTGATGCCTGTGTGAAGCTCCAGTGTGCTGTCGGAGTAATTTATTATGGCCTGATTCACCCTGTCGGAGCCCAGGTTGGTGACAGATATTATATCCAGAAAGGTCTGCATATCCAGCCTTCTGCTGCCTATATCCACAGTTTTCTTTATAAAATCGGGGACGTAGGAGCTTTCACCGGGTGTTACCGCAATTTCTATATTTTTGTACTTTTCATCCTCGCCGTCGCCCAGATAAGGAATAAGATCAAGGTGGCTTATCTTAAGCTTATACAGCATGGAAACAGTTTCTCTCGTTGTCTCCTGGGAGTCATTTACCACAAGGACCTTTGTTCCCTCGGGTATATCGTAGAGAGCATAGGCCGCATCCTCCGAGATGGTTCTGGAAACTACTATGACCTTCTCATTTTCGCCCATATGCTCCTTGACAGCCTGCATGGTACTGGGGCGCAGTACAAGACAGACATTCCCTTTGAGCTTTTCATTTTCGGATAAGTTTTTTACGCTTACTGCATTTACCTCCACCGCATCGGAAAAAACCAGCTCAAGATCACTTCTTATATGTTCGACCACTTTTTCGGAGATAAAAGAAGCAAAGGCTATATCTATTATAATTTTGTTCATCATTCCACCGCCGCTTTGAAAAAATCCTGATAATACAGTTTATGCACCTTTAATCTAAATTGGTACTCCGATTATACACTAAAAAACCTTTCTTGTAAAATTTATAATATATACTATACAATTTTGGAAATTTGTATAAATTTAAGATATATTTCAAAATCTGGCTATATGAAAGAAAGCCGCAAAAGTATAAGCTTTTACCAAAGAAAAGGACAGACAGACTTAAAGTCTGTGCAAATAAGCTGCAAAAATTGAATTTTAAAAGCATTGTTCTGCACAGCTTTTAATTTTGAAACGGAGGCTTAAATATGGATAATTTAAATCATATGGCGGAAAAAGCTCTTGTATCACGTTCTATCGATATAATACTCAAAAAGGTTTCATCAGACGACCGTGATATGGAAATAATGAACCTTTTGGACCTTATGGAAAAATACTCTTCCCATTTCCCTGTGAATATGAATTTTGACATGATGAGAAAAATATATTCCGACAAGGACGGTTTCATATACAAATACATAAACAGGGCACTTGACGAAACTGACCCTTTCGTTTTAAAAAGATTCGCTATGACCTTCATCTATCAGGCTATGTACTGCGGCACTAAGAAGATAAGAGAGATGCGAAAAATACACAAGTGCAACATACCATGGCTCATACTCATGGACCCCACAAGTGCCTGCAATCTCCACTGCACAGGCTGCTGGGCCGCAGAATACGGCAACAGGCTCAACCTCACTTTGGATGAGCTGGACAGCATAGTCTGTCAGGGCAAGGAGCTTGGTGTCTACTTCTATATGTTCACAGGCGGTGAACCTCTTGTCAGAAAGAGCGATATAATAAAGCTCTGCGAAAAGCACAGCGAATGTATGTTCCTTGCCTTCACAAACGGAACTCTTGTCGACGAGCCCTTCTGCAAGGAAATGAAGAGAGTGGGAAACTTTGCACTTGCAATAAGCCTTGAGGGCGAGCCCGAGGTAAACGACAGAAGAAGGGGAGACGGAGTTTACCGCAAGGTAATGCACGCCATGGACCTCCTTAAAGAAAACGGTCTTATCTTCGGCACCTCCATCTGCTACACCTCCCAGAACTATAAATCCGTCACAGATCAGGAGTTCATTCAGCTTATGGTAAATAAGGGCTGCAAATACGCACTCTATTTCCACTATATGCCCGTGGGCAACGATGCCTCCCCCGACCTTCTCCCTTCCCCTGAGGAAAGAAGCTACGTTATGAGAAGGACCCGAAAGATAAGAAGCATTTCTCACGGAGAAGGACTTTTCACAATGGACTTTCAGAACGACGGGGAATTTGTAGAAGGATGCATAGCAGGCGGCAGAAACTACTTCCATATAAATGCCAACGGCGACGCAGAGCCCTGTGTTTTCATCCACTATTCCAATGCTAATATAAGAACTCACAGCCTTTTGGAAATACTGCATCAGCCCATTTTCATGGCATACTACGACAATCAGCCCTTTAATAAAAACCATTTGCGTCCTTGCCCCATGCTGGAAAATCCCGAGATACTCACAAAGCTGGTGGAAAAGTCCAATGCTCACTCCACAGACCTTCAGTCCCCCGAAACAGCCGGACATCTCTGCGATAAATGCAGGCTATATGCGGACAACTGGAAGATATGTGCAGAAAAGCTCTGGAACGATGCATCTTCACACCATGTAAACAAATATGAAAATTACAAAGAAAATTAAAAATGACTTTACAAAAAAAGTATTCGGATTTTAGAAACAAAAGCAATAATATAAGGAAATTAAGGCACTTTTCCTTCATAAGCTTTTTTATATCTGTTTTTCTCACTGTGCTTATTTTAAAGGTTCCCTTTTTCCAAAGGAAACCTTATCTGACTGTGATGATGCTGCTGCTTTTTATTTTAAAGGGCTTTACGGATATTTATCCCACACAGCTTTTATACATAATATGTGGAGTGATCTTTGAATTTCCCACAGCTTTGGCAGTAAGTTTTTTTGGTCTTATTCTTTCATCTGCCTCTTCATATCTTGTGGGATTTCACTTAAAAGACAGTATAGATCCATATTTAAAGGCAGAATATAAAAGCACAGGGATCCTATCTTCAATGAAGGACTGCAGCGATCTTTTTAAATGCTTCGCATCGAAAAATGAATTTTTAAGACCTGAGCATATTGTGAGCATATTTTTATCTTCTTCCGGTACAGGCTTTAGACACTATATAACCGGAACCGTCTGTGGCTCTTCTCCTGATATTTTAACGGCAGTTTTGCTGGGATATGCTGTCAAATTTTCTTTTTCAGACGAGCTTGCAGTTATGGTGCTTTTAAGACTTCTCTCCCACATATATTATTATTATCTCTATAAAGAATTTAGTGCCGAGCACTGAAAGGACAGGGTAAATGACACAGGAAAACGATATTTTGATAGTCACCGACTCCAACAGCGGCATCACACCGCAGGAGGCCGAAATTTTAAATATAGGACTGGTGCCCATGCCCTTTATGATAGACGGGAAGGAATACACCGAAAACATGAGCCTTTCGAGGCCGGAATTTCTCGCTCTTTTGAAAGAGGGCAAAAATATCTGCACCTCACAGCCGCCTGTGGGAGAGCTTATGGAGCTTTTTGAAGAGGAGCTTAAAGCTCACGGGCACATAATCTATATACCCATGTCGTCAGCTCTCAGCGGCTCCTGCATGACAGCCAAATGCCTTTCCTCCGCCTTCGGGCAAAAGGTCACAGTGGTGGATAACCTTCGCATATCCTGCACACAGAAGCAATCCGTTCTCGAAGCTGTGCAGCTTTCCAAAGCAGGTTATACCCCGGAAAAAATATGCTCCCTTTTGGAGGAGCACAAAAACAAAGCCTCTGTTTATATTGCGGTAAACAGCATAGACTACCTGAAAAAAGGCGGCAGGATCACAAAATATGCCGAAGCTGCGGTAACGGGACTAAATTTAAAGCCTGTTTTGCAGATACAGGGCGAAAAGCTTGATTATTTTTGCAGGGCAAGGGGAATGAAATCCGCCCAAAAGAAGATACTGGAAGCCATAGCCTACGACATGACTCACAGATTTTTCGGAAAAGATGTGGTGATAAAAGGGGCCTTTTCAGAGGAGAGCAAGGAATCCGAGGAATGGCTGAGATCACTTCGTGATTACTTTCCTGCACATCTTATAAGCGCCGATCCTCTTCCCTTCTCCGTATGCTGTCACACAGGTCCCGACGCTCTGGCGGCTGTGTGCATGGAAAAGCTTCCCGAAGCTCCTTTTATAGAATACGAAATACAGAAAAATGCCCCCGGATATTAAAACCCGGAGGCACTTTTTTATTGAGTTGGCTTATATTAATTTTTAGTGAGGCTAATTAAACTTTACGGAGTTTTCAAAAAGAACGATAACAAATTCTCTTGCATTGTCCTTTTCCATAAGCTCGAAGATATCGAATGTAACTTCGTTTTCAGCTGTTACAAATCTTACCTTTTCGATGCCCTTGTCAAGAAGGAGGTCTAAGCTTTCTCTGTCGATAACAAGCTTTGCTTCCTTAACCTTTGTCTTGATTGTAAGTGTATCGCCCTTGTATTCGGAGTCGTATTCAGCCTTTCTGCCGTCTAAATAGAGAACCTGATACTCGATAGATTCCTTATCTTCAGCTGCTGGAGGATATACAACTGTTACTCTTACGGGCTTGCCTTCTTCGTCTATATCATAGTTTACAAATTCGCCTAAAGCTTCTACATCCTTGCCGTAAACGCCGTTGATCTTTGCATTTGCGCCAAATACGAATGTAGTCTCATTTCCGCTTGTATGCTTACTGCTGCTTCCGCCAATATATCCTATTTCGCCGGGGATGGGTTCACGAGTTTCGTCATCTGCAACCGCTGTTTCTACTACAGATTCATCCAGTATTTCGATAGTTCCTTCGCATTCACCGTGGTCATCTGCACCTATTGCGGCAGCAGAATAGCCTGCCCAGGCTATAACATGAGCCTTATCCTTGATTCGGATAGTTCCGTACATATCATTATCATTTCCGGCACCGATTCCGGCACCTTCATCTTCGCCCACTGCATGAACCCTTGCATTGCCGCCTATTGAAATAAGACCGCTTTTCTCGATGTCACCGTATTCGCCTGCGCCTATACCTGCACTATCATCATTGCCTTCAGCATAAACGTCAGCGTTGCCGTCTATAAGTATCTGACCGTACATATCAGAATGGTTGTCGCCTGTTCCTATACCTGCACCGTCATCTTCGGATAAACCTACTACCTTGGCATTATCTGTGATGATTATCTTACCTGTTTCGGTAATATCGGAAGAACTGTCATCATCCCTGCCTGTTCCTATGCCTGCACCGTCATCATCACTTATTGCCACTACATCTGCATTTTCGTGTATCTTGATAGTGCCCCTA
>SAMEA104404106__coassemble_329_pt1 | contig 52015 bp, 45 predicted proteins | sample SAMEA104404106__metabat2_low_PE_047 | metagenome-assembled genome bin SAMEA104404106 (sample SAMEA104404106) | Balaenoptera acutorostrata | reverse complement strand
GGGATAGTCTTGATGCCCTGCTCCTGAGCAGAGTGGACAGCCTCTAAAACCTCTGCGATGCCGGACTTGTCGTCAGAGCCTAAAACTGTTGTTCCGTCGGAATAAACAAAGCCGTCCTTAACTACGGGCTTTACGCCTATGCCGGGAACTACTGTATCCATGTGAGCGGAGAAGAGAAGGGGCTTTTTGCTTTCGTCGCCCTTGAGCTTTGCGATGATATTTCCTGTTTCGGAACCTGATATGGGTGAAGGAGCCTCGATCTCAACCTCGAAGCCTAAATCTTCAAGTTCTTTTTTCATGTGAAGAGCCATCTGTCCTTCGTGTGTGCTTTCAGAGTCGATCTGAACGTACTCTAAAAACTTGGAAAGAAGTCTTTCTTTATTTATCATTTAGAATAAGCCTCCCTTATAATTTCTTTTAAACCGATAACGGCTGTTGGTTTTATTATAGCTTCTATATAATAGTGTGTAAAGCTGAAATTTTACAAAATAAGGGCATACTAAAATACAGCTTCATAAGCTTTAAAATAATTAGCACTCATAGCTAAAGAGTGCTAAAATTAACAATTTGGACACAATTTGAAAGTTGTTTTTACAAAATTACACCCTATACTGAGAACATAAAATAAAGCTTGGCTATGAAAGGTGGTACAATTCAATGAATGCTAACAAGTTTACACAGAAATCAATGGAAGCTGTGCAGGAAGCCCAGAACGTGGCTATAAATAATCAGAATATGCAGATAGAGGAAATTCATCTGCTCTATGCTCTCGCATCTCAGGAGGGCGGCTTGATAGCGGAGCTTTTAAAAAAGGGAAATACAGATACCGCAGCGTTTTTAAAAGATATAGAAACCGAAATGAGAAGTATACCCTCTGTTTCCGGCCCCGGAAGAGAACCCGGAAAGATATATGTTTCACACGATGTGGACATGGTCTTAAATGACGCAGAGAGTAGAGCCGAAAAGATGAATGACAGCTATGTCTCTGTTGAGCATATCTTCCTTTCCCTTATCGGAATGGCGGACAGCAGTCTTTCCAAGATCTTCAGAAAGTACAGTATAACTGAGGATTCCTTCTTAAAGGTGCTTATGGAGGTAAGAGGAAGCCAGCAGGTAACAAGCGACAACCCCGAAAACACCTACAACGCACTTAAAAAGTACGGCACCGACCTTGTGGAGAGAGCAAGAGCCAATAAGCTTGATCCTGTTATCGGCAGAGACGATGAAATCAGAAATGTAATAAGGATACTTTCCAGAAAGTCAAAGAACAATCCCGTTCTCATAGGCGAGCCCGGCGTAGGCAAGACAGCCATAGCCGAAGGTCTTGCACAGAGAATAGTAAGAGGGGATGTGCCTTCCTCCTTAAAGGATAAGACCATCTTCTCACTGGATATGGGAAGCCTTATTTCCGGAGCCAAGTTCAGAGGCGAATTTGAAGAGAGATTAAAGGCAGTTTTAAAGGAGATAAAGAAGTCCGACGGAAAGATAATCCTCTTTATAGATGAGCTTCACTTGATAGTAGGAGCAGGTAAGACTGAGGGCTCTATGGATGCAGGCAACCTCTTAAAGCCCATGCTGGCCCGCGGCGAATTACACTGCATCGGCGCAACCACACTGGACGAGTACAGAAAGTACATCGAAAAGGATGCGGCTCTGGAAAGAAGATTCCAGCCCGTTATGGTAAATGAGCCCACAGTGGAAGATACTATCGCAATTTTAAGAGGTCTTAAGGAAAGATACGAGGTATTCCACGGAGTTAAGATAACAGACTCCGCCATCATCACCGCCGCTACACTTTCCAATAGATATATAAGCGACAGATTCCTCCCCGACAAGGCCATAGACTTAGTTGATGAAGCCTGCGCTATGATAAGAACAGAGATAGACTCCATGCCCACAGAGCTGGATGTTATAAGAAGAAAGATAATCGGTCTTGAGATAGAAGAAGCAGCCCTTAAGAAGGAAAAGGATAAGCTCTCCATGGAGCACCTTGACGAGATAAGAAAAGAGCTTGCAGAACACCGTGAAAAGTTCAACGCCATGAAGGCTAAGTGGGACAACGAAAAGCAGGCTATCACCAAGGTACAGGATATAAGAAAAGAGATAGAATCCTTAAATGCCGAGATAGAGAGGGCACAGCAGACCTACGACCTCAATAAGGCGGCAGAATTAAAGTACGGCAGACTTCCCAAGCTTCAGGAAGAGCTGGAGAAGGAAGAAAAGCTTGCCAACGAAAACAAGGAACGCTCCCTTTTGAGAGACAAGGTGACAGACGAGGAAATCGCAAAGATAATCGAGCGCTGGACCGGCATCCCTGTTTCCAAGCTGATGCAGGGCGAAAAGGAAAAGCTCCTTCATTTGGAAGATATACTTCACAAGAGAGTTATTGGTCAGGATGAAGCTGTCAAGGCAGTTGCAGAAGCGATCCTTCGTTCCCGTGCAGGCATAGGCGATAAGAATAAGCCCATAGGCTCCTTCCTCTTCTTAGGCCCCACAGGCGTAGGTAAGACAGAACTTGCAAAGAGCCTTGCCGAGGCACTTTTTGACGATGAAAATTCCATTGTCAGAATAGATATGTCGGAATACATGGAAAAGTATTCAGTTTCCAGACTTATCGGAGCGCCTCCCGGATATGTTGGCTATGAAGAGGGAGGTCAGCTTACAGAAGCTGTGAGAAGAAAGCCCTATTCCGTAGTTTTGTTTGACGAAGTTGAAAAGGCTCACCCCGATGTATTCAATGTGCTTTTGCAGGTCCTCGACGACGGCAGAATAACAGATTCTCAGGGAAGATGCGTTGACTTTAAAAATACCATCATCATCTTAACTTCAAACTTAGGCTCCGAATACCTCTTAGACGGCATCAATAGCTCGGGCGAAATCGACGACGAAGCCAAGAAGAAGGTAAACGAGCTTCTCAAGCACTCCTTCAGACCGGAATTTCTCAACAGGCTTGACGAGATAGTTCTCTATAAGCCCCTCACCAAGGAAAATATGTATAAGATAATCGACCTTGTGCTTGCAGGCTTAAATAAGAACCTTGAGGAAAAGCAGCTTAACTGCACCGTCACCGACAATGCAAAGGATTACATCATCGAAAACGGCTTCGATCCTCTCTTCGGCGCAAGACCTCTTAAGAGATATATAAACGGCAAGGTTGCAACACTTTTAGCCCGTGAGATAATAGGAAACAGCCTGGAAATGGGCGACACCTTAGAAGTCGATGTAAATGCAGACGGACTTTTTGTAAATGTAAAGAGATAAAGAGTATTTCAAATCCCATAATATACTGATAGAAGAAAAACGGCTGAGGAAGGCATTTAGTTTTCCCCGGCCGTTTTTCTTTTTAGTGCAAAAAAAGACGGCAGGCATAAACCCACCGTCTGATATTTTTTTATAAAGCTTAATTTTAAGCGGCTAAAGCCATGTCTCCGTCCTTTACCCAGCCGATGTTGTAAAGAAGCTTATCAATGATAAGTGTTACTAAAGCGGGGAGGATGAAGTGCATAAGTGCGATCTCTAAGAAAAGCTCAAAGTAGCCTACTGTTCCGCCCATAGCTGCTAATGTTCCGAACTGTCCTACAAATCCGCTGGTGCCCATTCCTGCGCCTGCGGCTGTATTTGTCATCTTGAATACGCAGGTGGAAACAGGTCCTAAAATAGCGGAAGCTAATGTGGGAGCTATCCAGATCTGAGGTCTTCTCATGATGTTGCCGAACTGGAGCATGGATGTTCCGATGCCTACGCTGAGAAGTCCGGAAACCTTGGTATCTCTGTAACCTGCTACTGCGAAGCCGATCATCTGTGTGCAGCATCCTACTGTTGCGGCACCTGCGGCTAAACCGTTGAGGTCAAGCATGATGCAGAGAGCGGCAGAGGAAATAGGAGCTGTGAGAGCACAGCCTACGATAACGGAAACTGCTACGCCCATGGGGAAGGGAGAAAGCTCTGTTGCGGAGTTGATGACGTTGCCTAAGAAGAGCATGAAGTCATTTACATATCCGCCTACGAACATACCTACCATACCGCCGGGGATGATTGTTGTAAGAGGAGCTACGATGATGTCAACGCCTGTTCTTCCGGAGCAGAAGTTACCTACTTCGTTTCCGACGATAGCGGCGATATAAGCACCGACAGGGCCGCCTGCGGCATATCCGATAGCGCCTGCACCTGCACAGGAGAACATAACTAAAGGAGTCTTGGGCTTAAGTCCCCAGGAAACAGCGGCACCGATAGCGGCACCTACAACGGGGGATTTAGCGCCTAAAAATTCTGTCAGAGGAGCTAAGAAGGTCATGCCGGGTAACTTTGCGATCTGAGAGATGATGAGGCCGATGATGAGGGAAGAGAAAAGTCCCAGTGCCATAGCGCTCATAGCGTCGATAAAGTAACGCTTAAAATATTTTCTGATTGTGTCCATAAAAAAAGAACCTCCGAAATAGTATTCACAGGGAAAATAATCCAATTCAAAAAGAACAGAACCCTGTTTCTTAATTTGAACGGTTTATTATGCGCTTCCTGTGGTTCCCTACCATTTCATCGGTTGACATATAAACGAAGTTCTTTAATAAGATACCTTATAGCAAAGAAAAAGTCAATATACATTGGTGTATAGACAACCAACTTTACATAAAAAGCCAATATATGATAACTATATAAAGATTTGTTCATTTTCTTGTGATTTCTTACAAAAAAAGGGACAGAGCTCAAAGCCCTGCCCCCGGATATTTCTGTTTTAGTCTTTGTCAACGATGATAAGCTCTCTGGAAGTCTTATTTAAAACCTCTGTTTCGCCCTTTTCATTGATGCAGACGATGTCCTCGATTCTCACTCCGATATCTCCTGCTAAGTAGATGCCGGGCTCGATGGAGAAGCACATACCCTTTTCAAGAGCTATCTTGTTGCTCTTCTTCATTTCGGGCTGTTCGTGGATCATGTGTCCGATGCCGTGTCCCAGTCTTGTGGTCAGTGTCTCTTCATATCCGTACTTGGCTAAAACATCTCTTGCGCTCTTGTCGATATCTGCGGCGATGGCACCTTCCTTTGCGGCCTTTTCAGCGGCGAAGTTAGCTTCGTTTACATAGCTCCAGATAGCCTTCTGTCTCTCGGTAACATGACCTACGAAAACAGTTCTTGTGGTGTCGGAGCAAAGACCGTTGTAAACGCATCCGAAGTCGATGACGATGGGATCGCCCTTCTGGATGGTCCTCTCGTACTTGCAGTAGTGGGGGTAGCTGGAGTTGGGGCCGGAGCCTACGATGCTCCAGCAGCCGTAGCCGCCCTCAGCCTCCATGTGCTTGTGAAGGAACTGGCTTACTTCTAATTCTGTCATTCCTGCCTTTATAAAGGGGATAGCCGCATTGAGTGCGTTGTCTGCTATCTGAGCGGCCTTTCTCATGTTTTCAAGCTCTTCGTGAGTCTTGTGGATTCTCACCATCTCAAGAAGAAGCTTTCCGCTTACAAACTTGATGTCGGCCTTTTCTGCAATATCTAAGATGTTGAATGCAGGTGCAGAGGAGTTTACACCTATCTTCTTTCCGCAGAGACCCTGCTCTTTGAGGATCTCGGTAACTCTTTCTGTCATAACGTCGTTGTCGAACCATGTATAAACAGGGAAATCATCCTTGAACGCATTTTCAACTTCGCCCTTATATAAAAGGTTGCAGATGTAGAAAGCCTTCCCGTCTGCCTTTACAAAAAGTCCCTGAAATCTCTCGCACATCTCGGGTGAGAAGCCTGCGAAGAATGTCAGCTCCTGAGAGGGGCAGATGAGCATTGCGTCGAGGCCTTCCTTGTTGATCTCCTGAACCAGCTTGTCAAAGTAAAATTTATTCATTGGCTTATTCCTCCTAAAAAACAATTTTCATGACTTGATTATATGCCTAATAGGAATGATTTGCAATATTATAAACAAAGTGCGAAAAATTTCAAATATTATATGGAGTAAAATGATAATTTGTGTTAAAATCAGGACGAGGTGTTTTATTTGATAAAATATGCAGTAATGCTCAACCCCGGACACAACAGAGTGTACTTTCAAAATTCAAAGTCCCTCTCACTGTGCGAGGCAGAATTAGCTTCAAAGAGCTTTTCGGTGAAAGCTGAAAACTTTGAAATAAAGGAGATCGCAGGAATCTGTTATCTCACATTTTCCGCAGAGGGAAGATTAAATGAAGAGGACCTTACCTCTCTGGCAAGGCTTTCATTCTTCTATGCGGTATTTGAAATAAGCGAAGATGAAAAGAGCTTTTATCCCGTTTTGGCTTCTGAAAATCTGAGCCTTGATAAGAGCCTTTCTACTATATTAAAGTATCAGGGAAAAACAAACGAGCTTTTTACAAGGCTTCTTTTAAATGCGGCTTACTTCAGCCTTAAAGATAAGCCTGCAAAGGTAAAGCTTCTTGACCCTGTTGCAGGCAAGGGAACTACCCTCTTTGAGGGCATCCTCATGGGCTTTGACGGAAGCGGACTTGAATTAAATGAAAAATCCGCCAATGAGGGCTACCACTATTTTAAAAAGTTCCTTGAGACCGAGAGGGTAAAGCACACCTCTCACCTTGAAAGAGTTTCGGGCGAGGGAAAGAGCTTTACAGGCAAGAGCTTCGGCATAAGCTTCTATAAGGATGAAGAGGCCCGGAAGGCAAAGGAAGCTTTAAACTGGGAGATAGTTTCTGCCGATTCATTTTACGCAAACAAGATATTTAAGAAAAACAGCTTTGACATAATAGCCGGAGACCTTCCCTACGGAATACAGCACGGAAACTTCGACGGCAAAAATCAGGGCGCCTCCAAGACGAGAAACCCCTCCGAAATGATAAAAAGATGCCTCCCCTCATGGAAGGCCGTCTTAAAGAAGGACGGAGTCATAGCTCTTTCATGGAACAGCCTCCTTATTAAGAGAGAGGACCTGGGAAAAATTCTTGAAAAAGAGGGCTTTGAGGTATTAAATGAAAGTCCCTACAATAATTTTACACACAGAGTTGACAGTTCCATAGAAAGGGATATTATAATTGGTGTAAAGCTTTAAATTAAGCTTTCTCATAAATAGTTTTATAATTTCAGCAAAAATCACATAGAAAGGGCGTAGAAACAAGATGACAGTCAATGAAAGATTAGCCAAGTTAAGAGAGAGCATGAAGGCTCACGGAGTTAATACCTTGATAGTTCCTTCTGCTGACCCCCACATGAGCGAGTACCTTCCCGAGAGATGGAAGCAGAGAGTTTACTTCTCCGGCTTTACCGGCTCCGCAGGTACATTAGTTGTAACCGAAAAGGAGAGCGGACTCTGGACCGACGGAAGATATTTCGTACAGGCCGCAAGAGAATTAGCTGATTCCGAAGTAGAGCTTTACAAGATGGCTGTAAGAGGCGTCCCCACAGTTACAGAATTTTTAGCAGACAAGCTTGAAGCAGGTCAGGTCCTGGGAATCGACGGTTCCATCACAGCAGTTTCTCTCTATGAGGACTACTTAAAGACAGTTGCTCCCAAGAATGTCACAATAAAGAGCGTTCCCTGCATTTCCGAGGTTTGGGAAGAAAGACCTCCCATGCCAAATTCCGAGCTTTATGTTCACGATGTAAAGTATTCCGGTCTTACAGCAGAAGAAAAGCTCAACCTCTTAAGAGAAAAGCTCAATGCCAAGGGCGCTGACGCCATGGTAGTAACAGCTCTTCCCTGCATCATCTGGCTCCTCAATGTAAGAGGCGAAGATGTTCCCAGAAATCCCACCATCGTTTCCTACTGCGTAGTTACAAAGGACGGTGCGGTATTCTTCGTAAGAGACGGCAAGGTACCCGATGAAGTAAAGGCTCACTTAGATGCAAACGGCATCAAGACAATGCCCTACGATGCTATCTTTGACTACATCAAGAACTACGACAAGGAAGCTACCTTCTTAGTTGACAAGGCTTCCACAAACTACGACCTCTACGCTGCTCTTAAGAACAACAAGAACTTAAAGACAGTTGACGGCGAAGATCCCGTTTTAATGATGAAGGCTGTAAAGTCCGACTATGAATTACAGAATATCAACAACGCTCACATCAAGGACGGCTGTGCTCTCGTAAGATTCCAGATGGACTTAGAAGAGAGAATGGCAAGAAACGAAAGAGTTACCGAGCTTGACGTTGTTGACATGGTAAGAAACGAGAGAATGAAGGAAGAAGGCTACAAGTGCGAGAGCTTCGGCTGTATCCCTGCATACGGCGCAAATGCTGCTATGATGCACTACAAGCCCACAGAGGAAAACTACGCTGTATTAGAGCATAAGGGCCTCCTCTTAGTTGATAACGGCGGTCACTTCTTAGACGGTACAACAGATACCACAAGAACCTACGCTTTAGGCGAGCTCACCGATATCGAAAAGGAATACTACACATTAGTTCTCAAGTGCCATGTTGACCTTGCTAAGTGCTGGTTCATGGAAGGTTTATCCGGCGGCGAGATCGACATCATCGCAAGAGAAAATGTTTGGAAGAAGGGCCTTGACTACCGCTGCGGTACAGGTCACGGCGTAGGCTACTTAAACGGCGTACACGAGGGACCTCACTCCATGAGAAGAGCTAACCCCGTTCCCTTCCAGGCAGGCATGGTAGTAACAGACGAGCCCGGTATCTACGAAGAAAACGTAGTGGGCATCAGAATCGAAAACGGCCTCGTTTGCGAAGAAAAGGCTGACACAGAGTACGGAAAGTTCTTAGGCTTCAGAACTCACACATACGTTCCCTACGATTTAACACCCGTTGTAATTGATATGCTTGACAACGAGGAGATCGCCTGGATCGACAGCTACCACGAAATGGTATACAACACCTTAGCTCCCAGACTTGACGACAAGCAGAAGGCTTGGCTCAAGTTAAAGACAAGACCCCTTCGTGAGCAGGTAAAGTAATAAATTTGATAATTTAACCAAAAAAAGGCTGTGTCTTTTATAAAGGCATGGCCTTTTTGCATATAAAAATGAAATTTATTCTCAAAAGATTGAAACAATTGCCATATGGTGTTCTATTGCTTATTTAATGGTATGTGTTATAATTATGGCGAAGCACAGGTTGAAAAATAACGGCTTTAGTGCAATTTCATCAAAAATATATTTTATAGAGCCGCGTACAATGAATTGGAGGAATGAAAAATGGACACATTAGGCCTCGAAAAGTATGGTTTTATCAACACAACTAAGGTTTACAGAAACCTTCAGCCTTCTCTTCTTGTGGAAGAAGCTATAAGAAGGGGAGAAGGAGTCCTCTCCGATACAGGAGCTCTTTGCATAATGACCGGAAAATATACAGGACGTTCTCCCAAGGATAAATTTATAGTAGATACACCTTCAGTACATGACGATATTTTCTGGGGAAAGGTAAATATTCCTATCTCTCCCGAAAAGTTCGATAACCTTTATAAGAAGATGGTAGCTTACCTTCAGAACAGGGACCTCTTCGTATTCGACGGCTTTGCAGGAGCTGACCCCAAGCATTCCAAGAGCTTCAGGATCATCAATGAAGATGCAAGCCACAACTTATTCATTCAGAATCTTCTCATCGTTCCCACAGAGGAACAGCTCAAGAACTTCAAGGAAGATTTCACCATCATCTGCGCCCCCGGATTCAAGTGTGATCCCGAAAGAGACGGCGTCAACAGTGAAGCCGCAATAGTTGTAAACTATGAAAAGCACATAGTTCTTATTGCATGTACCGGCTATGCAGGTGAGATCAAGAAGTCCGTATTCTCCGTAATGAATTACCTCATGCCCATGGAGGGAGTATTCCCCATGCACTGCTCCGCCAATATAGGCAAGGACGGCAACTCCGCAGTATTCTTCGGACTTTCCGGCACAGGCAAGACAACACTTTCCGCTGACCCCAACAGATTCCTCATCGGCGACGACGAGCACGGCTGGTCCGACGAAAGCGTATTCAATTTTGAAGGCGGCTGCTACGCCAAGTGCATCAGACTCTCAAGGGAGAGCGAGCCCGAAATTTATGATGCAGTAAGATACGGCTCATTAGTAGAAAATGTTATCATCGACGAAAAGACAAGAAAGCTTGATTTCGACGATGCTTCCATCACAGAAAATACACGAGTAGGCTATCCTCTCGATTATATACCCAACGCCATGATACCCTCAGTAGGCGGTATCCCCAAGACAGTTATCTTCCTTACAGCCGACGCATTCGGTGTTCTTCCTCCTATTTCTAAGCTCAGCAAGAACGCAGCTATGTATCAGTTCGTATCAGGATATACCTCCAAGTTAGCAGGCACAGAGAGAGGCATCACAGAGCCTCAGGCAACCTTCTCCACCTGCTTCGGCGAGCCCTTCCTTCCTTTGGACCCCAACAGATACGCTCATATGTTAGGCGAGAGGATCGACAAGACAGGCGCAAATGTATTCCTTATCAATACAGGCTGGTCCGGCGGTGCTTACGGCGAAGGCTCCAGAATGAAGCTTTCCTACACAAGAGCTATGGTAACAGCAGCTTTAAACGGCGACCTTGACAATGTGGAATACAAGCTTGACCCCGTATTCAATGTTCAGGTTCCTCAGGAGTGCCCCAATGTTCCCTCCGAAATCTTAACACCTGTAAACACATGGAAGGACAAGGAAAAGTACGCAGAGACAGCCAACAAGTTAGCTAAGATGTTCAATGAAAACTTCAAGAAGTATACAACTATGACCGAAGAGATCATCAGTGCAGGACCTAAGGCTAAGTAAATTTTAAAATTTAAAAAAGCGGGGACTTATATTAGCCCTCGCTTTTCTTTTGCCTAATTTTTAATAAAACTAAAGATTTATTTAATATTGACTTTAATAAAATTAAAGAATATAATAATATTATTAAAGTTGGTGATAATTCATGGATGTTTCTAAGCTTCCTAAATGGATGGATGATCTGGAAAGTGAAGATCTTGCTTTTATAAAGAAGTTTATTTTAAAATCCGGCTCACTTAAGGCAATGGCGAAAGAGTATTCTATAACATATCCCACCGTCCGTTTGAAGCTGGACAGGCTTATCCAGAAGATAGAGCTTTCGGAAAAAGCTGAGGACACATCCTATGTGGAGCTTATAAAGGAGCTTGCCATGGACGGCAAAATGGATATCGGCACAGCAAGACTGCTTATATCCGAGTATGAAAAAAAAGCTAAAGAACACAGATAAAAGATCTGTAACACATAAAGCAAAAAAGCGGGGCGTATCGGTAAAATGATGCGCTCCGCTTTTGTTTAAGTTTATACCTTTGCTTCTTCTTCCATGGGTATTTTGACATTTACACCGTTGATGGTGAGCATACCCTCAGTTTTTATTACTACGCAGGGATTTCCGTCGATAACTCTTGTCTCAAAGAGGTCCGATCTTCCGGATTTCACCTTGATGGTGACATCGTTGGTCTTGAGAAGTATCTCCCTTGTATTGAAAACATTGTGGGGGGAAAGCTCTGCATCGTCGCCGAACTGGCTGTCGTAGTTTTCCTCGAATGTCTCTATCTTTTCGTCGGAAACTCCGCTTTTCATAAGGCAGTCGGAAAGCTGAAGCTTGGAAACTCTTGGTGTCTCGGGCACCTTGTTTTCCTTGTTCTCCTCCAAAATGCCCAAAAGCTCATTGTGGATGGAATTTACCACATTAGGTGTGCATTCATCCTCCAGTGAGGAAGCTAAAACCTCGCTGAATACTTCCTTCTGCTCTTCGGAAGGTAAGGGAAGGCTCACCTTAAAGAGAGCTTCTGCCAGCTCGGGGTGGTTATCCTTGGAGCTTCTTGTGTAGTAGAGGGCATTGTAGATATTGGTTGTCCTGTCGTCAAAGGCGGGGAAGAGGAAGCCTGTGAGAGGCTTTGAGAGGATATTGCTGACGCCTGTCTCGTGGAAGGACTTAGCTTCTATCTCGTAGCCCAGTGCGCTCTTAGTCTCCTTTACAGGGCAGACGGCGCAGGTGATGAAGGAAAACATCTCCTCGGAATCGTTCTTTGTCTCGTTTTTAAAAGAGGGCTTGAAAACGTCGAATTTATCGTGGATGAGAAGTATAACATAGCTTTCATCAAAGCTGTAACTTTCTATGATGGTGTCAAAAAGCTTCTTGACGCTCACCTCGTCACGAAGTCCGGAATTTCTCAAATTCATCAGAAGCTTGTGCTCCGGTGAATCAGCTACCTGACTTGTGAGGAAGGGCACATCCAGAAGGTTTTTATCTATGGTGCCGGAGAGGGAGGACTTGAAGATGGAAAAATACTTTTCTGTCTCCTCTTCGCCCAGCATGGCAACAGGCAGAGAAAAGCTGGAGATTATCTCTTTCTTTTCGCTGACATAACAGCCTAAAATGTTTACGGCGTTGCTTCTCTTGGTGGTGAAGCGGCGTCTTAATTCACCGATTTCTTTCTTTATCATATTTATCCTTTCTAAAAGGGGAAGCCTTCACAAAGCTCAATAAAAAGGGGATTTTGTCAAAACTTCTTCTTAATAAAAAACCTCGCAGAAAATCTGCGAGGTTATATTATTGATGCGAGATAAAAAGGAAATTATTCCTGGTCCTCTTCCTCGTCCTCTTCTTCGTCAAAATCGAATTCGAGGTTTTCGTGGCAGCAGGGGCACTCAATTTCGCCCTCGTCGAGCATTTCATCATCTACATAGATGGTCTCGCCGCAGTTGGGGCAGGTAACTTCAAAGATGTCTTCGTCGTCATCTTCGTCGTCTTCATCTTCATCTTCGTCGTCATAGAGGTAGTCTTCAACGGACTCTAAGTCTTCGTCGATCATGTCGACCTGGTCGCTTAATTCTCCTACGATCTCCTGAGTATCAGCAAGCTCAAAAGAAATGTCGTCTAAAACGTCAACGATAGCGTTTAAGAGCTTTCCTTCCTTTGTGGAGTTATCGATTTCAAGACCTTCTGCAAGTCCCTTTACATAAGCTACTCTTTCTGTTACAGTCATGGTTAAATCCTCCCTTAAAATTTTTATAAATCAGTTTGTGCTAAACTTTATGCACGCTCTAAGTATTCGCCTGTTCTTGTATCAACCTTGATCATGTCTCCCTCGTTGATGAAGAGAGGAATTCTGATCTCAGCGCCTGTTTCTAATTCAGCGGGCTTGAGTGTGTTTGTTGCTGTATCACCCTTTAAGCCGGGCTCTGTCTTAGTAACCTGAAGAACGATGAATGTGGGGGGCTCTACGCCGAATACAACACCCTTGTAAGAAAGGATCTTGCATACTGTGTTTTCCTTAACGAACTTGAAAGCATCGCCGAGCTTGTCTCCGTTGATAGGAATAGACTCGTATGTTTCAGAATCCATGAAGTAGTAGAGGTCTCCGTCCTGATAAAGGTATTCCATATCCTTGCGCTCAATGAAAGCGGTGGGGAATTTGTCGGTGGGGTTGAAAGTCTTTTCAATTACAGCACCGGAAATAACATTTCTGATCTTTGTTCTAACGAAAGCTGCGCCCTTGCCGGGTTTTACATGCTGGAATTCGATGATCTGGAAAACCTGACCATCCATATCAAATGTAGCGCCGTTACGAAAATCGCCTGCGGTAATCATAATAAATCCTCCTAAAAATACAAAAGTTCCATACAAATAGTATGATACATTAAAATCCTTCAATATGCAAGACTTAAGCGGATAAATTTTCTCAAAAAGTTGGAAAATATGCTAAATATGAGCTTCGTACATCTCTTTCATGGCCAAAGCATCTATGTCCTGAGTTCCCGCAGATTCACAAATGAAAGTGGGATGCAGGTCATATTCTGCTGTAAGCTTTGAAAGGGGAAGAAAAGAAGGTCCGAAAAGATTATCCTCAAAGGTGAGATGTCTTTTTTCTCCGCCGGGGAAGGTGTATTCTATCTTTGAAAAATGGGAGTGAAATTCCTTTAATCGGCTTTCACCCAGCTTATTTTTTATGGAAATTAATACACTTTCAAATTCTTCTCTTGTGCTCATATGACCGAAGGTCCTGGCATTGAGGTGCCCGAAATCTACGCAGGGGAGCATGGATTCATCCAGAGTACAAAGCTCCAGAACTTCATCCAGAGTCCCCAGCTGGTTTACCTTTCCCATGGTTTCGGGGCATATCCTAATGTGGGAAAGGTTATTTTCTTTCAAAGCCTGCAAAGCAAGCTTCATAGTGTCCTTAGCTAAGAAAAGAGCTTCCTCACGGCTCATCTTTGAGCAGGAGCCGGAGTGGACCACTATTCTGTTTCCGCCTAAAAGGTTTACTGCCTTTGCAGAATCTAAGATGTAATTTACCGAATTGAGTCTTTTTTCCTCGTCTTTTGAAGAAAGAGAGATGTAATAGGGAGCATGAAGGCTCAAGGTTATGCCGTACTTTTCGGCGTTGTTCCTCAAAGCTAAAAAGTTTTTCTCATTTATCCTCACGCCTCTGCCGCACTGGTATTCAAATGCGGTGAGCCCCATTTCCTTTAGGAAAAAGGGTGCTTCCTCAGTTTTCTTAAGGCCTTTTTTCTTGAAGCTGTCGGGAGTGCCGGCTGTTCCGAATTTAGGATAATCTCTCATGGTGATAAAACCTCATAACTACCCTTTCAAAGGCTCTTTTAAACTTGAAGAAATTTGTCTTTTCCTTCTCGATGTAGTCGACCATGATGCAGAATACCCCGGCTAAGCGTCCGCCTAAAACGTCTGTGAGAAGCTGGTCGCCTATAAGGCAGCACTGTGAAGGTTTCTTATCCAATTTCTTCATAACTCTCTTAAAGCCGCCGGGTAAAGGTTTTTTGCCCTTTGCTTCAAAGTCTAAAGAAAGAAGCTTTGCAAAAGGAAGCACCCTTTCTTCTGAGTTATTGGAAAGTATGATAAGCTTTAAGCCTTCTTTTTCAGCACCTCTCAGCCACTCTAAAACGCCCTCTGCGGGGACGGGGTTATCATGTGTGGTAAGTGTGTTGTCTACATCCAGAATGATCGTATCAATGCCCTTATCCTTAAAGAAGCTAAAGGGTATGTCGGTTATTCTGTGGAAAATAACGTGTGGAAAAAGTATGAACACTTTTTTGCTCCTTCTCACAAAAAAATTAAAAGACTGCAGGGAACAATCCTTGCAGTCTTCAAATTCGTTTAATTACTTAAACTTTCTCTTTCTGGCAGCCTCAGACTTCTTCTTACGCTTAACAGAGGGCTTCTCATAGTGCTCTCTCTTGCGTACCTCCTGAAGAACACCGCTCTTTGCACAGGATCTCTTGAATCTGCGAAGTGCGCTGTCTAAGGATTCGTTATCTTTAATTCTGATTTCTGACATCTAATTTCCCTCCTCACGCCCAAGGCAGGAGTATTTATGCTGTAATCCATACAGTACAACGTAACTATTATAGCTAAATAAACGCCTGTTGTCAATAGGGTTTTCCACTACTTTACAACAAAGTTTACAAGCTTTCCGGGAACAAAGATCTCCTTGATGAAGGTCTTGCCCTCTGTGAGCTTGGCAATGTCGGGAAGAGCCTTTGCCTTTGCAATGATTTCCTCCTTGGGAGCATCTACTGCAACGTTCATTCTTGCTCTTACCTTGCCTAATATCTGAACGACCATCTCAACTTCGTTATCTACGCACTTATCCTCGGAGTACTGGGGCCACTTCTGCTGGTAAACCTTTCCGGGGAATTTGCACATTTCCCACATTTCCTCTGTGATATGAGGAGCGAAGGGATTGAGGAGAAGGATTATAGTCTCCATTTCCTTTCTTGTGAGGGACTTCTTGTCGGAGATCTCATTGAGAAGAGCCATGAGGGAAGCGATAGCTGTGTTGAACTTAAGCTGTTCGGAATCCTCTGTGACCTTCTTGATGGTCTTGTGGAAGGTGCTTTCCATATCCTTGGAGTATTCTTCCTCGTCTGTCATTATATCCATAAGGCCCCAGATCCTCTCTAAGAATCTCTTGCAGCCTCTGATGGAGTTTGTGTTCCAGGGAGCGGCCTTTTCAAAGTCGCCGATGAACATTTCGTAAAGTCTTAATGTATCTGCGCCGTAATCCTTAACGATCTCGTCGGGGTTTACTACGTTTCCTCTGGACTTACTCATCTTCTCGCCGTTTTCACCTAAGATCATGCCGTGAGAAGTTCTCTTGGAGTAGGGCTCCTTTGTGGAAACTACGCCGATATCATAGAGGAACTTGTGCCAGAAACGGCTGTAAAGAAGATGGAGAGTTGTATGCTCCATACCGCCGTTGTACCAGTCAACAGGCATCCAGTAATCGAGAGCTTCCTTGCTTGCAATACCTGTCTTGCACTTGGGGTCTGTATATCTTAAGTAGTACCAGGAGGAACCTGCCCACTGAGGCATTGTGTCTGTCTCTCTCTTTGCATCGCATCCGCACTTGGGGCACTTTACGTTTACCCAGTCGGTCATGTTAGCTAAGGGGGACTGTCCGTCTGTTGTAGGCTCGTAGGAATCTACCTCGGGAAGTCTTAAGGGCAGTTCGCTCTCATCTAAGGGAACATATCCGCAGTGAGGGCAGTTGATGATAGGAATAGGCTCGCCCCAGTATCTCTGACGGGAGAATACCCAGTCACGGAGCTTGAAGTTTACCTTTTCCTCGCCGATGTTCTTTTCGTGTAAGAATTCAACGATCTTAACCTTAGCTTCTTCAACAGATAAACCGTCTAAGAAGCCGGAATTTGTCATGATGCCTGTTGCACAGTCTGTGAAGGCTTCCTTTTCTACATCTCCGCCCTTAACGACTTCGATGATGGGAAGCTGGAATTTCTTTGCAAATTCCCAGTCTCTTGTATCGTGAGCAGGAACAGCCATGATAGCGCCTGTGCCGTAGCCCATGAGTACATAGTCGGAAATGAAGATGGGGATCTCCTTGCCGTTTACAGGGTTGATGCCTGCAACGCCGTCAAGGCGAACGCCTGTCTTGTCCTTGTTTAATTCGCTTCTTTCAAAGTCGGACTTGTGAGCTGCTGCTTCTCTGTAAGAAGCTACTTCGTCATAGTTCTTGAGCTGATCCTTCCACTTTTCGATGTAGGGATGCTCTGGGGACATAACCATGTATGTTACGCCGAAGAGTGTGTCGGGACGTGTTGTGAAGATCTTGAGGTCCTCGCCGGAGGTTGTCTTGAAGTTAACTTCAGCACCTGTGGAACGTCCGATCCAGTTCTTCTGAGAGGTCTTTACTCTGTCGATGTAGTCAACGTCGTCCAAGTCCTTGATAAGTCTGTCAGCATAAGCTGTGATCTTCAGCATCCACTGGCTCTTTACCTTTCTTACAACGTCGCTTCCGCATCTTTCGCACTTGCCGTTTACAACTTCCTCATTTGCTAAAACGCACTTGCAGGAGGTGCACCAGTTAACAGCCATTTCCTTCTTGTAAGCGAGGCCCTTCTTAAAGAGCTGAAGGAAGATCCACTGTGTCCACTTGTAGTAGTCGGGATCGGTTGTGTTGATCTCTCTGTCCCAGTCAAAGGAAAGACCTAAGGACTTGAGCTGATGCTTAAAGTTGTCTACGTTCTTCTTAGTTACGATCTCGGGGTGAATGTGTGTCTTGATAGCATAGTTTTCAGTGGGAAGACCGAATGCGTCCCAGCCCATGGGGTAGAGCACGTTGTAGCCCTGCATTCTCTTCTTTCTTGCGATGATATCAAGTGCGGTATAGGAACGGGGATGTCCTACGTGAAGTCCCTGACCGGAGGGGTAGGGGAACTCTACGAGAGCGTAAAACTTAGGCTTTGTGTAATCGTCTGTTGCGGCGAATGCCTTTTCATCATCCCAGATCTTCTGCCATTTTTTCTCTATTTCATTATAGTTGTACTTCAAAGCTAATGCCTCCTAATTAATTTTCCTCTAAAAAGGGTACTTCCGGTGCATCGGCCCATAGTCGTTCCAACTGATAAAATTCTCTTGTTTCCTTCTGGAAGATGTGAACTATAACTTCGTAATAGTCCATAAGTATCCAGTTAGCTCCGGAGATGCCTTCTATGCGCTTGGGCTCGATGCCCTCTGCGGAAAGAAGTCTGTCAACTTCGTCACTTAAGGCCTTAACCTGAGTGGAGCTCATGCCTGTTGCAACAACGAAATAATCTCCGATAGAGGTCAAATCTCCGATGTGGAGGACTTTGATGTCTAAAGCTTTTTTCTCGTCAAGTATCTTAGCAACCTGTATAGCTCTTTCCTTCGGTGTCATACTATACCTCCTTCATTACCAATTCATTATATGCGTTTACGGTAGAGGAAAGCAGGGGCTTTCCGTCCTGTGTAAGGCTTCCTATGGAAAACTGCAGGGCTTCTAAAAATCCTGCTTCAAGGCTCTTGTGTGTCTTTTCTCGGAGGTCTGCCACGCCGGGATAATTTCTTTCTGCGGAAAGAAGGTCCGCCATGTAGATAACTCTGCAAAGAAGGCTCATTCCTTCCTTGGCTGTGGAGTGGTAGGCAACAGCCTCTCGCACATCCACGGAGTAGACGCCGAATTCCTTATCTAAGATAACAGCCGCAGCATAGCCGTGCCATATCTTTGGGGACAATAAAAAAGCCTTATCCGTTATTATATCAGTGTTCTCCAAGATTTTCAACAATTCTTCCTTAGGTATTTCCTTCTTGCAGTCGTGAAGAAGTCCTGCGATGTAGCAGATCTCCTCATCACAGCCGTTGAGGCGTCCCAAAACCATAGCTTCTGCGGCCACGTTGAGAGAATGCTGGAATCTCTTTTCTGAGAGCATACCCTTGACCTTTTCCTTCATTTTATCGAGGTCAAGATTGAATTTCACAGGGCAGCCGTAGAGGCCGTTCTGCTCTATATAGCTCAATACCTTCTTGTCAAGGCCCTCTTCCTCGCCGTTTCTTATGTCGGTGGAGGAGGTTTCAACAGGGATAAGGGGAATAACACGGCAGTTAAGTCCCTTTTCCTTAAGCTCTTTTTCCTTTGCAAATACCTTATCTAAATCTTCTTTTAATCTGGGTGCGCCCACAACTGTTGCGAGGCGCATTATCTCGTCACAGCTTCTCCACTTGTCGATAGTCAGGAACATATCTGTTCCGGTGAGGAGGAAAAGCTCGTCATCGGGGTAAATGCTCTTTAATTCTCTCAATGTGTCAACTGTGTAGCTCACGCCGTTTCTCTTTATCTCCATATCGGAAACTTCGATATTCTCTTCGCCCTCTAAGGCAAGTCGGCACATATAAAGGCGCATCTCAGAGGGTGCTATGCCCTTATTTTCCTTGTGGGGAGGCACGTTGTCGGGGATGATGATGACCTTGTCAAGCTCTAAAACTCTAAGAGCTTCTTTGGCAAAGTGGACGTGGCCCTTGTGGATGGGGTTAAAGGTTCCCCCGTAAATTCCGATCTTCAAAAAATCACCCTTAATCTAACTTAATCTGAGGCTTCTTCTTGTTCTTTCTGTAAAGTACGAATTTTCTGCCGATAGCAGTTACAGGGATGGAGTTTGTCTTTTCAGCTAAGATGTTCATTATCTCTGCAGCTGTGTAGGGGGATGTCTCAAGTACAGAGCACTTGATGAGCTCTCTCTTTGTCAGTGCCTTGTCGATCATGGTGACCTGTGCGTCGGTGAGCTCGTCCTTGCCGAACTGTGCGATGGTGTCCTCTGTCTGTGCGAGACTTCTTAACTTTGCTCTCTGCTTAGATGTTAATTCCATAAATGTGATCCTTCTGCCCTTTGGGCTGTAATTAAAATTCAATAGAGGAAAAATTCTCTTCTAACTTCTCCAGAGCCTTTCCTCTGTGGCTCATTTTATCCTTTTCGCCGTCGGGAAGTTCCGCTACGCTCCTGCCGTCAGAGAGGCAGAAAATAGGGTCATAACCGAAGCCGTTGGTTCCTTTGGGAGTAAAGCCTACGTGACCTTCAAAAATTCCGTCAAAGGTGTATTCGCCCTTATCTGTAACAATTGAGATGACGCAGGTGTAGTGTGCCCCTCTTTTTTCTAATGGCACATTTTCTAAAATCTTTAAAACCTGTGCATTGATGATGGAGTAGGGGGTATCCTCTCCTAAAAATCTTGCGGAGTAGATGCCGGGAAGTCCGTTTAAATAGTCAAAGGAAATTCCGGAATCGTCTGCTATGGTGGGAAGTCCTGTCAACTCGTGGACATGGCGTGCCTTTATGAGGGAATTTTCCTCAAAAGTTGTGCCGTCCTCTACAATGCCCTTGAGCATTTCCTTTGTAGCGGGCTCCACCTTAAATCCGTGGGGCTCTAAAATTCTTCTTAACTCAACTAACTTGTGAGCGTTTCCTGTTGCCGCAATAAATGTCTTTTCCATTTTTTCTGTCTCCTTAGTTAAAGAGAGAAATTGCAAATTCGTGGGGGTCAAATGCAACGAAATCGTCGATGCCTTCGCCTACGCCGACGTATCTTACGGGAAGCTTTAATTCATTTGCGATGGCGATAACTACGCCGCCCTTTGCTGTGCCGTCCAGCTTTGTGAGAACGACAGAATCAACTCCGCAGGCTTCCTTGAACATCTTTGCCTGAACTACTGCGTTCTGGCCTGTTGTAGCGTCAACTACCAAGAGGACCTCGGGTGTGGAGCCGGGAAGCTCCTTGTCGATAACTCTTCTTATCTTGGTAAGTTCGTCCATCAGGTTCTTCTTATTGTGAAGTCTGCCGGCTGTATCGCAGATAACTATATCTGTGTTTCTTGCCTTGCCTGCATCCACTGCGTCGTGAACTACTGCGGCAGGGTCTGCACCCTGAGCATGGGCAATTATCTTGGAGTCTGTTCTTTCTGCCCAGATTGTGAGCTGTTCTGTTGCGGCAGCTCTGAATGTATCTGCGGCGGCTAAGAGAACGGACTTGCCTTCCTTGTGGTAGATGTTGGCAAGCTTGCCGATGGAGGTTGTCTTGCCTACGCCGTTTACGCCTATCATCAGGATAACTCTGGGGTTATCTGTGGGTGTATTGATGGGGGGAACAGTGAGCATTCTCTCGATTATCTCCTCTAAAACACCCTTTAAGTCGGAAGCATCTGTGATCCTTCTTGCCTTAGCTTCTCTTCTTAATTCCTCTGTGAGCTCGGAAGCTGTAACGGAGCCTACGTCAGCCATAATAAGCTGTTCTTCTAAATCGTCGAAGTATTCGTCATCGACCTTGGCTGTAAAGCTGAAATTCTTAAAGCCGCTTGTGAGCTTTGAAAAAAATCCCATTTGTTTTTCCTCCTATTTGTAAAAATCCTTTTGCACGCTGTTGATGTCAAGCTTTAAAAGCTTGGATACGCCCTCTTCCTGCATTGTGACGCCGTAGAGAACGTCTGCCTCCTCCATTGTTCCTCTTCTGTGGGTGATGGCTATGAACTGAGTTTTTTCGGTGAGGGTGTGAAGGTAGGATGCAAATTTATCCACGTTCACATCGTCAAGTGCCGCCTCTATTTCATCCATCAGGCAGAAGGGGGAGGGATTTACCTTTAATATGGCAAAGAAAATTGCTATTGCCACAAAGGACTGCTCGCCGCCGGAGAGGGAAGAAAGATTCTTTATCACCTTTCCGGGAGGAGCCGCTGTTATATCTATTCCGCTTTCCAAAATGTTGTCGGGCTCGGTGAGTGTGAGGTGAGCCTGTCCGCCGCCGAAAAGCTCACGGAAGATGGAAGAAAAGTTTCTGCTTATCTCCCGGAACTTATCCTTGAAAATACTGCACATCTCGTCGGTAAGCTCTCCTATGAGCTTTGTGAGCTCACGCTTTGCCTTTTCGATGTCGTCTATCTGCTTTTTCATTTCTTCAAAGCGGTTTTTAACCTCTTTATATTCCTCTATTGCTTCTAAGTTTACATTTCCGAGAGACTTTATCCTTGATTTTATCTCAGCTAATTCACGCTGTGATGCGTGTATATCCTTGAGCTTTACGGCCTTCTTTTCTGCCTCTGAAAGTGTTAATTCATATGTATCGTAGAGGTATGTAACAAGAGAAGAAATACTTCCTTCCAGCTTTTCCTTTTTCTGAGTGAGGCGCATAACTTCCTTATAAAGCTCGTCCCTCACCTGAGAAATTTCTTTTTCCCTTTCTCTTAAAAGGGAAAGACTGCGGTCGTTTTCGTTTCTTGTATTTATCTTTTCTTCTATTTGCTTTTCCAGTGAAACCACAAGGGACCTGTTCTTTTCGTCCTTTATTCTGAGAAGCTCGTTTTCCTTTAAGGAAGCTGATATCTTCTCCTTTAAGGCCTCTGTTTTCAGCAGATTTTCCTTTTTGGTGTTTTCGTTGGAAGCTATTATGAGCTTCTGATTTTCAATATCCTTTGAAAGGCTTTCTATCCTTTCCTCAAGAACCAGAATATCTGCATTTTTTCGGCTTTCCTTTTCAAGGAGATCGTCTTTTCTGCCCCTCAGGTTCTGCGTCTTTTCGTTCATCCTGTTGAGGGAATCCTGAAGGGAGGCAAGCTCTCCGTTTAGTTCCTCGAAAAGCTTATCGGACTTATCGCCCTGACCTTTTATCTCTTTTATCCTATTTGTGACAGCTTCCTGCTCCCTGTCCATGGCGGAAAGTGACTTTTCCTTTTCGGAAAGGCTCATCAAAAGGCTCTTTTTCTGCATCTCTGCCCTGAGGTTATCTTCACGGAGGGCCTTTTTGCTGTTTTCAAGAGCGCTTATCTCTGCATTTATGCCTCTTAATTCGCTTTTTAAAAGTTCTGATTCCTCACGGTCCTCTTTTATGGAGGAAAGAAGGTAGCTGCACTCTTTGGTGAGCTTTTCTATCTCAGACTTTCTGCTGAGAAGCCCTGAGGATTTTGCTGTGAAGCCGCCTGTCATGGAGCCGCCTGCATTTATCACCTGACCGTCTAAGGTAACTACCTTGTAGCGGTGAGAGGACCTTTTGGCTATCTCCATAGCGTGGTCGAGAGTTTCTGCGATTATTGTCCTGCCCAAAAGCCATGTGAATATGCCGCAGAACCTTTTATCGAACTTAATAAGCTCAGATGCCTTTCCCAGAAATCCGTCCAAAAGCTCAAGATTTCCCATGTCGGTCTCATTTGCCTTTACGGTATCTAAGGGGAGGAAGGTGGCTCTTCCGGCCTTCTGATTTTTGAGAAGGTAGATGGCACTTTTGGCGTTCTCCGCCTTTTCTGTGACGATATTCTGCAAGCTTGCGCCCAGAGCTGTCTCAATGGCGGTGCGGTATCTGTCCTCTGTTGTTATGAGAGAGGAAACAGGTCCTAAAATGCCTTGAAGCCTTCCTGTATTGGAAGCTTTCATAACTGTCTTTACGCTTCCGAAAAAGCCCTCCATAGAGTTTTCCATGTCGGTGAGGACCTTTATCTTCTGCTCCTTGTGACCTGCTTCTTCCTTTACTTCGTTTATCCTTGCTTCTCTCTGAGCAAGCTTATTTTCTCTGGAAGCTCTCTTCAAAGTGTAGCCGGATATGCTGTTATCTATGGAAAGAAGCTTTTCCTTTGTCCCTTCAAAAAGCTCCTGACAGCTTTCTATCTCTTCCTTGAGCCTTTTGACATCTTCGGAAAATTCCTTCCTCGAAAAGTCGAGCTGATCTAATCGCTGTGAGCTTTCGATGATAATGGACCTTGATGAAGCGAGGGTGAGCTTTGCCTTTTCTATGGCCTCGTAAAGACCTGCTCTTTTAAGCTTTGTGGAGTCCACATCCTTAAAGACGGTGTCCCTTTCTATATCAAGGGCTATCCTGTCCTTCTTTATATCTTCAAGGCTTTTGGTGAGGGAGTCAAGAAGCTTTAGGCTGTCATTCTTTTCATTTTCCAGCCTTTTAAGCTCTGTGGAAACCTCCTCCTTGGAAAGAGCGGACTTTTCCATCTCTTCCCCAATTTCTTTTATAGCTTCTTCAAAGTGTGAGATATCGTTTTTTATAACTGCGGTTTTAGAGCCCAGTGAAGAAATTTCATCATTCACACTGTCGAGAGATGCTCTCAGGTCGTCTATCTCCGCATTGAGAAGCTTTGAGGACTGGGATTTGAGGTTGTATTCCTCGCCGTTTTTCTCGAAGTTTTCTTCCGCTTCCCTGTGCTGATTGGAGGCGAGAATGAGTCTGTCCTCGTTTTCAGCTTCTTCCCTTTTTAGGGAGGAGAGATTTCCCACCGTCAGAGAAACTTCCAGTTCCTTCTTTTTTTCGTAAAGCTCCAGATATCTCTGAGCTTTTTCGCTCTGCTTTTTTAGTGGGTCCAGACGGGCTTCTATTTCGCCCTCTATGTCTAAAAGTCGGGAGAGGTTTTCCTCTGAAAGTGAAAGCTGTTTTTCAGCTTCCTGCTTTCTGTAACGGAACTTTGATATTCCTGCCGCCTCTTCAAATATTTCCCGTCTTTCCTTGTTTTTAGCCGAAACTATTTCTGCTACCTTGCCCTGACCTATGATGGCATAGCCGTCCCTGCCGATGCCCGTATCCATGAAAAGTTCGTAGACATCCTTAAGTCTTACGGATTTTTCATTTATGCGGTACTCGCTTTCTCCGGAGCGGTAGAGCTTTCTCTTTACTGCCACCTCATCCTCGTCATAGGGGAGCTCGTGGGAGGAATTATCTATGATAAGTGTCACCGATGCAACGCCCAGAGCTTTTCTTTCCTCTGTGCCGTTGAAGATGACATCCTCCATCTTGCCGCCTCTTAAGGATTTTACCGACTGCTCTCCCAAAACCCATTTTACAGCGTCGGCAATATTGCTTTTACCTGAGCCGTTTGGGCCTACTACGGCCGTGATACCGGTGTCAAAGGTTAGCTTTACCTTTTCTGCAAAGGATTTAAAGCCTTGTATTTCCAGCGCCAGAAGCTTCAAGAGATGACCTCCTTTATTAGAGAATGGAAGGTGAAAGGGGTTTCTGATTTGGGTTTTCGATGATTTTAACATCGAAACCTAAGTCTTTTAAGTATAGCATATTCTGTCTTTTTTGTCCTACGAATTTACTTGTTTCGCCCTTTGCAACAGAGACTGTGACATGTCCCTTGCCCTTTTCGTAGAGAAGGGGGAGTGCCTTTTGAAGCATGATCTTACTTAAAACAAGCTCTCCGAAGGCCCTGTGGTAAGGTCCTGCCACCATCTTTTCCTCCAAATCGTCGGAGGGGTGAAGTCCTGTCTTTATGACCTTTATGCCCGCTTCCTGAAACATGGGCACAAGCTCTGCACAAAGTGCAACGGTCTCTTTAAGCCTGGGGGGCTGATATTCGCCATTCATGTAAAGCTCTGCAAGATAGGTCTTGTCGATGGTGATAGTGGGGTAAATTCTCACTGTATCGGGCTTTAAAGCTATGAGCTCTTTGGCTGTTTCAATGTCCCTTTCATAAGATGACTTATAAAGTCCTGTCATCATCTGAAGTCCCAGTGAAAAGCCGAAGCTCTTTATAAGATTGGCAGCTTCTATTGTGTCCTCTCTGGTGTGACCTCTTAAATTAGCTTCCAGAACTTCGTTTATCATGCTCTGAGAGCCCAATTCTATGGAAGTTACGTGGTAGTTTTTTAAAAGTGAAAGGATGTCTGCATCTATAAAATCCGGTCTTGTGGAAAGGCGTATTCCCTCGATGAGAGTTCCCATAAACCTTTGAGGTGCCTCCAGAAGCTCTACCATATATTCTCGTCTCAAGCCTGTAAAGCTTCCGCCGAAAAAGGCGAGCTCCAGATGCTCCTTGCCCTTTTTTTCCTTCGCTTCTAAGCAGGCGTCAATGACATCCTGTGCAGAAGGAGCTGTTGTGTGACCGGAAATTGCTCTCTGGTCACAGAAGGAGCATATGTGTGGACAGCCTATGTGGGGCACGAATATGGAAATATTTCCGTGATCTGACATCTTAGATAACACCCATCAGAGAAAGAGCTTCCTTAGCGGCAGCCTGTTCTGCGCCCTTTTTGCTCTTTCCTGCGCCCTTGCCGATAACATTGGAATTGAGAAGCACGTGTACTACGAATTCCTTGTCGTGGTCGGGACCTGTTTCGCTGATGAGGCGGTAAACTACCTTTTCCTCGGGGTTCTGCTGGATGATCTCCTGAAGCTGTGTCTTGTAGTCGTGAAGGTCGGCACCTGTTGCAGTTTCAACTAAGTCAACGATGAAGGGAAGCACGAACTTGGAAGCTTCCTCCATGCCGCCGTCTAAGTAGATAGCAGCTATTACAGCTTCAAAGGCATCGGAAACGATGGAAGGTCTTTCTCTTCCTCCGTTGTGCTCTTCTCCCTTTCCTAAAAGGAGAAAGGAGCCTAAATTGATAGTTCCTGCAAACTGTGCAAGAGCTGTCTCGCAGACTAAGGAAGCTCTTATCTTTGTGAGCTCGCCCTCTGCCACCTTCTTGTGCTTGAAGATGTAGTCTGCAACGATTATGGACAATACTGCATCACCTAAAAATTCAAGTCTCTCGTTGTCGTGGGAAACATTCTTCTGCTCATTCTTGTAGGAGGAATGGGTGAGAGCGGTGGTGATAAGCATTTTATTTTTGAATGTGTAGTGGATCTTTTCTTCTAATTCTTCTAAGCGTCTAAGCACTTTTAGTCCTCCTTATTTTCTGATAAAAGTTCTTCCACCTTGCGGCAGATATCTCCCTCACAGCAGAAAACAGCCTGACGGAGCGCATTCTTAAATGCCTTTGCGTCAGAGGAGCCGTGAGCCTTTATGACGGGCTTTCTCACGCCTAAAAGGGGTGCGCCGCCGTGTTCCTTGTAGTCCATCATGGCTTTGAATTCAGTCAATCTCTTCTTTAAGCCGAGGGCCGCAAGCTTTGTCATAAGGTTTGCAAATAATATTTCCTTTAAGGAGTGGGAGATGAACTTTCCGAAGCCTTCAGAGAGCTTTAAGATAACATTTCCTGTAAAGCCGTCGCATACAGCTATGTCGCATCCGCCTAAGGGAAGCTCTCTTGCTTCAACATTTCCTATGAAGTTTATGTTCTTTTCTTCTTTTAAAAGGGCGTAGGCTTCTTTTCTCAGATCATCGCCCTTGTGTTCCTCTGTGCCTATATTTACAAGTGCAACAGAGGGATCTTCCATCTTGAAAACGCCCTCGCAGTAAGCTTTTCCCATGAGTGCAAACTGTCTTAACATCTCGCCTCTGCAATCGTGGTTAGCTCCTGCATCTATGAGGAGATAGGGCTTTTTCTTTGCTGTGGGGATCATTGTTCCGATGGCAGGTCTCTTAACTCCCTTTATTCTCTTTACGATGAAGGTGGCACCGAATAAAAGTGCGCCTGTGGAGCCGGCAGATACAAATGCATCGCCCTGTCCTTCAGAGAGGAGCTTAAGTCCCTTTGCCATGGAGGACTCCTTGTAGTCCTTCAAGATAAGAGAGGGGTCGGCATCCATGGGGATAACGAGGGGTGCATCCACTATTTCAATATTATCTAAGGGGATGTTTTCTTCCTGTGCAGTCTTTCTTATGAGAGCTTCGTCGCCTGTCATTACGACAGAAATGCCTAATTCCTTTATGGCTTCACAAGCGCCCTTTAAGGTTTCCTTAGGTGCTAAATCTCCGCCCATGCCGTCCAATATGATTTTCATACTTTTTCCCTCCTAAATATCTTTTATTGCTTCCTTGAAGTCCCTGATGCCTCTTTCGGCTATCTTTTGGTATCTCTCCTGCTTGTCTCTTATCTTATCTTCAAGAGGGGGGAGAAGTCCCATAGCGGCGCCCTGAGGCTGGTAGTTTTTGCTGGTTGTGTCCTTTGTGTGGTTTAAAAGCGCACCTGTCATGGAAGTTACGGGGTAGTCGATAAGCTCTCTTCCTGTCATTTCGCAGAAGAAATCTATTCCTGCGATTATTCCTGTGAGAGAGGATTCGAGGTAGCCCTCCACACCTGTTATCTGACCTGCGAACTTGATGTTCTCATTGTCCTTAAGTGTAAGTCTCTTTCCTGTAACAGAAGGGGAATTGATAAAGGTGTTTCTGTGCATAACTCCGTATCGTGCGAAATTGGCTTCTTCTAAGCCCGGAATCATAGAGAAAACTCTTTTCTGCTCGGGGAACTTGAGGTTAGTCTGGAAACCCACAATGTTGAAAAGGGTCTTTTCTCTGTTTTCGGCTCTTAGCTGTACGCAGGCCCAGGGGCGTCTGCCGGTATTGGGATCGGTGAGACCTACGGGCTTCAAAGGGCCGTATCTCATGGAATCCTTTCCTCTGGAAGCTAATATTTCAATAGGCATGCAGCCTTCGTACACATTTATCTTGTCGAACTCGTGAAGCTTTGCCTTTTCTGCATTGACTAACTCCTCATAGAAGTTTTCGTATTCTTCCTTGTTGAAGGGGCAGTTGATGTAGTCGGCATCGCCTCGGTCGTACCTTGCGGCCCAGAATGCCTTCTCCATGTTGATGGAGGAAAATTCTACGATGGGAGCCGCCGCATCGTAAAAGCTAAGTCCCTCGGAATGGGTAAGAGAAGCTATCTCTTCGCTTATTCCTTCGGAGGAGAGGGGGCCTGTTGCTATGATGGTGGGGAGAGAGGCATCTATCTTTGTTATCTCTTCTCTTCTCAATGTGATGAGGGGATGATTTTCTATCTTTTCTGTCACGAGAGAGGAAAAGGCATCTCTGTCCACAGCCATGGCTCCGCCTGCTCCCACCTGAGTTACTTCGGCGCATTCCATTATAAGGGAGCCTAAAAGTCTCATTTCCTCCTTCAAAAGGCCGGCAGCTGAATTGAGCCTTGAGGCCTTTAAGGAGTTGGAGCAGACAAGCTCGGCTAAATTGTCGCTTTTATGTGCAGGGGACTTCTTGTGGGGCTTCATTTCAAAAAGCTCCGCTTCTATCCCTCTTTGTGCCAGAGCCCATGCGGCTTCACAGCCGGAGAGCCCTGCACCGATTACGTTTACTTTCAAATTTATTCACCCTTCTTAGGGATGGGTTTCTCGAAACCGCAGCCCTCATTTAAACAGTGGATAACGCCGTTTTTGCCTGCCTTCTTGAAGAGGGTCTTTCCGCACTTGGGGCACTTTTCCTCAAGGGGGAGATCCCATGTCATGAAGTTGCAGTCGGGGTAGCCCTCGCATCCGTAGAAGGTTCTGCCCTTCTTGGATTTCTTTGCGATTATCTTCTTGCCGCAGACGGGGCAGTTGCCCTTTGTAGGCTCAACTATCTTCTTTGTATTTCTGCACTCGGGGAAGCCGGGGCAGGCTAAGAACTTGCCGAATCTTCCCACCTTGATGACCATTTTTCTGCCGCATAATTCGCAGACAACGTCGGTTTCCTCAGCGGGTACCTTAACTCTCTTGCCTTCCATGTTCTTTTCGGCATCCTTGAGAGTCTGGGAGAAGTCCTTGTAGAATTCATCTAAGGTTGCTACCCATTCAACGTCGCCTGTTTCTACCATATCCAGCTTTTCTTCCATAGAAGCTGTGAACTTTACATTTACAATGTTCTTGAACTGCTCCTTTAAAAGGTCGGTTACAGCTTCGCCAAGAGGTGTGGGGATAAGGTTCTTCTGGCTTCTTTCAACATAGCCGCGGGCTAAAATTGTTGTGATGGTGGGCGCATAAGTTGAAGGTCTGCCGATTCCGTTTTCTTCTAATGCCTTGATCAAAGAAGCTTCAGAGAATCTTGCAGGGGGAAGTGTAAAGTGCTGTTCCTTATCTAAGGAAAGAAGCTTTAACTTCTCATTTTCCTCCATTAAAGGAAGCTCCTTGCTCTTTTCTTCCTTGTCGTCGGTGGATTCTTCATAAAGTGCGGAATAACCGTCGAACTTTATAGAGAAGCCGCTTGCCTTAAAGGTGTAAGCTCCGGCTGTTATATCCACAGAGGAAGTATTTAAAAGCTTGGATGCCATCTGGCTTGCTATGAATCTTTCCCAGATGAGCTTGTAGAGCTTAAACTGGTCGGATGTAAGGGAAGCCTTTGCTTCGGAAGGTGTAAGGGAAGGCATTGTAGGTCTTACAGCTTCGTGGGCGTCCTGTGCGTTGCTCTTGGACTTGTAAACTCTTCTGGAGGAGGGGAGGTATTCCTTGGAATAGTTGTTCTTGATAAATTCCTCTGCCTCGTTCTGAGCCTCTTCGGAAACTCTTAAGGAGTCGGTTCTCATGTAGGTGATAAGACCTACTGCGCCGACGCCGTCCAGGTCGATACCTTCGTATAACTCCTGAGCCACCTTCATAGTTCTCTTAGCCTGGAAGCCTAACTTTCTGGAAGCTTCCTGCTGTAATGTGGAGGTTGTGAAGGGTGGGGGAGGATTCTTTCTCTTTACGGCTTTCTTTACTGCGGAAATGATAAAGTCTGCATTTTCTACTTCACTGAATATAGCCTGTGCTTCTTCCTCATTTGCAATTTCCAGCTTCTTGCCGTCCTTTAAAGCTAAGAGAGCCTTAAACTTGCTTCTGCCGTGCTCGGGCTTTAAGGATGCCTCCAAGGACCAGTATTCCTTGGGCTTGAAGTTTCTTATCTCATTTTCCCTGTCGGCAATAAGTCTTACTGCAACAGACTGAACTCTTCCGGCAGAAAGACCACGTCTCACCTTTCTCCAGAGGAATGGAGAGAGCTTGTAGCCAACTATTCTGTCGAGGATCCTTCTTGCCTGCTGTGCATCTACAAGGTTCATGTCGATCTGTCTGGGGCTTTCCATTCCCTTTAAGATGCCTGTCTTTGTGATCTCATTGAAAGTAACTCTGTTGTCCTGATCCACAGGAAGACCTAACATAGCGGCTAAATGCCAGCTGATAGCTTCTCCTTCACGGTCAGGGTCGGTTGCGAGGTATACGAAGTCGGATGCCTTTGCCGCCTTCTTGAGTTCTGCAATGAGAGCTTCCTTGCCCTTTATTTCTTCGTACTGGGGCTGGAAGTTATTTTCTGTGTCAACGCCGATTTTAGATTTCGGCAAATCTCTGATGTGTCCCATGGAGGCAATTACAGAATAATCCTTGCCCAGGTACTTCTGGATTGTCTTTGCCTTGGCAGGGGACTCCACGATTACAAGGTTGTTCATCAAATTTTCACTCACTTTACAAATTATCAGAGCGCTTTGTATATTCCTCCCGGAAGTGCTTTTACATAGGAAAAAAGCTCTAATTCGGTGAGGATAGACAAAAGTCTGTGGGATGGGAGATTGAGCTTAGAACAAAGCTCATCTATTTGTAATGGACCCTCCTGCAATATTTTGAGCACATCTTTTTGCTCCTCGGGGAGAGAGTCCGGAATTTTCTTAACTTTGGGTTCTTCTTTTTCTTTTTTCGGGGCGGCTGTTTTTCTTCTTCTTGAAGAAGTGGGGGTATTTTTTAAAGTCTCCTTCTTTTCTTCCTTTTTAGGAACAAAGAGTGGGTCTTTGTAGATGCTTTTATAGTGTTCCATTATATCGTCACAGCTTATAAAAGGCGAAGCTCCGTCTTTTAAAAGTGAAAGGGGACCTTCCGACAACGGGTTGAAAGGGTCGCCTGTCAGGACATATAAGTCTCTATTCTGGTTTACCGCATAATTTGCAGTTATCATTGTACCGCTTTTTAATTTTCCCTGAATTATCACTGTTGCCAGGCTCATTCCCGAAAGTATTCGGTTTCTTATGGCGAAGTTTGCCGGTCTCACGGGGTAGTGGGGCGGAAATTCGCTTATGATACAGCCCTTTTCGCAGATGTCTTTTCTTGTTTCCAGCGAATTTTTAGGGTAGTCCACATCTATGCCGCAGGCGCATACTCCGATTGTTGTTCCGGAAGATGAAAGTGCGCCCTCATGGCAGAGACTGTCGCAGCCTCCGGCAAGACCTGAAACTATGCAGGCTCCCTTTGCAGAAAGCGCTGCTGATATGCCGAAAGCGGCCTTTTTGCCGTATGCGTCGGGATTTCTGGTGCCCACCATTGTGATGGGGTAGCTGTGGGACAGGCTCGTCAGATTTCCCATGACATAAAGCACAAAGGGAGGATTGTTTATCTCCCTCAGATTCTTGGGGTAGCAGGGATTTTCTATGGAAATGACATGGATGCCCTTAGAACTAAGAAGCTCCTTTTTCCTTTTGTATGCCTCGATATTGAATAGTATTATCTCTTTTTTCTGGCTCAGGGTAAAATCGGGCGAATCCATAAGCACCATTTCGGGTATTTTGAAAAGCTCGTCCACTGAGCCGTATTTTTCCAGAAGCCTGTTTGTCTTATTTGACGACAAGCCGAAAATGCTTGTAAACCAAAGCCAAAGAGCGTCTCTGTCCATTTTTAATTACCTGCTCTTTTTATTTCCCATGCGAATATAGAACCTGCTATGGAAGCGTTTAAGGATTCAGTATTTTCGCTTATAGGGATTATTATTTTTTCGTCGCAGGCACCTGCAAAGTCCTTAGCAAGTCCGTTGCCCTCGTTGCCTATTGCCACGCAGGCACCCTTCAGAGAAAGAGTATCGGCATCTTTTGCCTCGTTATCCAGAAAAGCTGCGTAAACGGGGATATTTCTTTCCTTCAAAGCTCTCAAAGCTTCAAAGTCATCTGCAAACCTGACTATGGGGAGCTTGAAAACTCCGCCCATGGAAGCTCTCAGCACCTTGGGTGAGGTGAGGGAAGGACAGGAGCCTGTGATTATTACGGCAGAAAGATCAAAGGCAGCTGCTGAACGCACTATGGTGCCTAAGTTGCCGGGGTCCTGTAAATTCGATAATAAAAGTGAACCGCAGGACATATCCTGTGGAAGCTCTTCCACATAAATGCTGCCTTCAAATAAGGCTACAACGCCCTGTGGTGTTTTGGTGTCTGTTATTTTGGGAAGGATGAAGTCGTCGATAATATATAATTCGCATTCTTCATTTACTATGCCTTCCAGTCTTTCATTAAACTTGGGAAGGAAGGATTCTACCATGTAGACTTCCTTTATCTTTGCGCCGGATCTTATGCCGTCCTCTACTAAGCGCAATCCCTCAAGCACAAAGAGACCGCTCTCACTTCTCTCTTTTTGTGAAGTTAGAAGTTTTGAAAGCAGTTTGATTTTTTTGTTTTCTTTAGATGTGATTCTCTGCATTCCGGATTCCTTTGAAATTATATTCTTCGGACAATCAACCTCTGCACAAAAAGCGAAAGAAGTATAAAACCTCTCACTTCTTATGCAGAAATCACTGTTCATTTTAAATTTTAATCAGATACCAGAAACGTCCGCCACTTATAAAAAGGACGGACGTTGTTTTCTCTTAATTAAAGAGCAGCCTTAGCCTTTTCGCAAAGAGCTGTGAATGCTGCTGCATCAGAAATTGCAAGCTCAGAAAGCATCTTTCTGTTGAGCTCGATTCCTGCCTTCTTGAGACCGTTCATGAAGGTGGAGTAGTTCATTCCGTTAGCCTTGCAAGCTGCGGAAATTCTTGTGATCCAAAGTCTTCTGAAGTCTCTCTTTCTCTGCTTTCTTCCGATATATGCATACTGACCGGACTTCATAACAGCTTCCTTAGCTGTTCTAAAGAGCTTGCTCTTGCCGCCGAAGTAACCCTTAGCGAGCTTGAGAACCTTCTTTCTTCTCTTTCTGGTCATCATAGCACCCTTAACACGAGCCATGGTTCTTTACCTCCGTTATAATAATAGTTAGTAGTTTTTACTTGTAGGGAATCAAAAGCTTGATAACCTTTGCATTTGTCTTATCAGCCATTGCATTCTTACGAAGATTTCTTGTACGCTTTGTGGTCTTCTTTGTGAGAATATGGCTCTTAAATGCGTGAGCACGCTTTACTTTTCCGTTCTTTGTAAGGTTAAAACGCTTCTTAGCACCGCTGTGTGTCTTAAGCTTAGGCATTAATATTTCCTCCTCAGTTTACTTAGTTGGTTTTGCTGCCATGAACATGAGCATGTTTCTGCCCTCTAATTTAGCAGGCTTTTCAACAACCGCTATATCGGATAATCTCTGGGCAAACTTTTCCATTACTTCCACACCTAATTCGGGGTGAGCCATTTCACGGCCTCTGAATCTGATGGAAACCTTTACCTTTGCTCCGTCCTTGAAGAACTTGGTAGCCTGGTTGACCTTGGTGTTTATATCACCTACGTCAATGTTTAAAGAAAGGCGAACTTCCTTTAATTCGATTACCTTCTGGTTCTTCTTTGCTTCCTTTTCCTTCTTTGTCTGCTCGAAACGATACTTGCCGTAATCCATTACCTTGCATACAGGAGGATTAGCTCCGGGAGCGATCTTAGCGAGATCGAGATTCTTTTCATAAGCTAACTTGAGAGCATCGTTGACGGACATAATTCCTAACTGATCTCCGTTTACGTCTATTACTCTGACCTCTTTGTCCTTAATATCCTCGTTGATAAGCAGTTCTTTAATGCTGATGTCAAAGCACCTCCATCTAATGAAAATTAAAAACGAGCGCAGACATACCTGTTCTGCACTCGTTAACATCAAATTGATATTAACCATGTTCGCTCTTAGCTTACAGGTGAGAACCGGTTTGAGTTCTGCTTTGTTTTACTCACAGATATTAACACATACCTTCAATTGTGTCAACACCTATTTTGACTTTTTTTGAAAAAACTTTTAAATCAGGTCTTTTTCCCTTATTTCCACGGTTTTTCCCAAGTGGAAGGAGTAGAGAAGCACCTTTTTTACAGGGAATGTGAAGGCGTGGGAGAGCATGGCTTTATATAAAAGCACCTGATTTTTGTATAGCTCTCTCAGTTCATTTTCATTATGCACCCTGTCTGTTTTGTAGTCGATGAGGTAAATTTCCCTGTCCTTAATAAGTATAAGGTCGGCTACACCTTCTAAAACCGTTGCTGTCTCTTCGTCTGCAATAAGCTCCTTTGCTATGGGGGATACCGTTGCAGGGGCAAAGAACCTGAACTCCCTCAATACCTTGTCAGAAGAGAATATAAGCTTTCCTAAATCCTCACGGAGAAGCTTTTCTATCTTGGAGGTATCCACAAGCTCCATTTCCTCTTCGTCCATGAAGCCGCCATCTAAAAGGCGCTTTGCTTCATTTTCCACATCCTCGCAGGCATTTTTGAAGGAGCATACCTGCATGAACTTGTGGAAGGCGTTTCCTCTTCTGCTTCCGCCGGATTTTGAGGATATGCCCTCTTCTTCCTTTATAAATTCCGGCTTTTTTGAAAAGGCGTAGGCTGTCTTTAAGTTTCCCGATAATTTAGAAGCTGCTATCTTTGAAGGTATCACGGCAGCTTTTTTAAACTTGTAGGAAAAATCCAGCCTCTTTTTTATTTCTTCCTCTGTTTTTAAGTCGGGAAGAAGCTGTAAATCCTGTTTTTTGTCCTCTTCGTTTTCAACTTTTTTCGGCGAGAAGGTTGAAATCCTGCAAAGTGAAGTGGAATCCTTCTCCTCAACGGACATGAATCTCAAGCCGGAGAGTATCCAGTCGAAGTAGTTGGTCTTTGAGTAGATAACATCCTCGTAGGAGGAATCATCCAAAATATCCAGATTCTTGTTAAATGCCTCTTCCGGGTCCGATACAGAAGCTGTGATGATGAGCTTTTCCTTTGCCCTTGTCATGGCAACATACAAAAGTCGCATTTCTTCTGCCGAGGAGAGCTTTTTATTTAAGCCCCTTGCCGCCGCCAGAGGAATGGTTGGGAACTGTGACTTTAAAATATCGTCACGCCTTACCGATGCAAAGCCTAATGATTTATCTAAAATGTAGCTGTTCTTCTGATCGTTATTATAAAAGGAAAAGGTGGAGGCAGTTTCGGAAAGTATTACAACAGGCCACTCCAGACCCTTGGAAGAGTGGATGGAGGTTATTGTAACAGAGTCCTTTCCGCCGGCAGTTCCCTTGGAAGATATGGAAACTGCACTTTCTCTCATGGCGTCCAGAGCCTTTAAGAAGCCGTTTAAGCCGGAGATGCCCCTTTCTTTCAGGCTTCCTGCAAGGACCAAGAGCATACTCAGCCTTTCTTCCATGTACTCGCCGTTTTCCATGGAGGAAACGAGAGTTTTGTAGCCTGTATCGTAGTATATCCTGCTTATTAGGGAAGAGGGGGTATTTGTCTTGCTGAAAGCTATGAGCGAATCAAAATAAACCTTGAAATCATAGCCTGCGCTTCCCTTTTTGCAGGAGGAAAGTGCGGTGTAGAGGTTTCCTGCTTCCTTATCCGAGCGTATGCGTATGTTTTTCAATCTTACAGAAAGTGCAAATTTCAGCTTGAGCCTTCCGCCTTTTCTGTGAAGCTTAAATTCACCCTTAAAAAGCTTTTCTCTGAATTTCTCTACCGGCACAAGCTTAAAGCTTCTCCTTATTTTAGCCACCTCTTCATCGGAAAATCCGAAGATGGGGGAGAGCATTGCCCCCGAAAGCTCCATGCTTTTCACAGGGTTGCAGATGGCTGTTAAAAGGTTCAGCATGGGCTTTATTTCAAAAGAGGTCATAAAGTCATCGTTTTTTAAAGCGGAGGATTTTATGCCTTTTTTCAAAAGTGCATCCTGATAAATTGACGCCTTGTTTTTTGGATTTCGCATCAGGATAGCTATGTCGGAAGGTATTAGCTCTCTTTTTTCGTCCCCCGATTTCAGCATCACATGGGAATCCAGAATTTCCTTTACCTTGCAGGCGACAGCTTCTGCCTCAGCTTCGGAAGCGGAAGCAAAATCTGCCTTTGGGCAGGTTATTATCTCCACATTGTCCCGGAAGTCGGACTGGGGCTCTGCTCTGCTTTCCAGCATATGTCCGTCGCTGTAATTTATTTCAGCTGTCTTTTCCGTCATGATGTTGCAGAAGATGAAGTTTATAAATTCCGCTATTTCTTTTCTTGTGCGGAAGTTTCCGTTTAAAAGTATCTTTCTCGGGAAGCTTCCTTCCTCCTCCTTGTGGAAGGAAGAGAGCATATCTATAAAGAGGTCGGGGCAGGCCTGACGGAAGCGGTAGATGCTCTGCTTTACGTCACCTACCATGAAGCGGTTTTCGCCGTTGGAGAGCGCTTTTAAAATTGCATCCTGCACACGGTTTACATCCTGATACTCGTCTATCATTATCTCGTCTATGTCGGAGGAAAGCTTCTTTGCGGCGTCTGTCTTTACTAAATTTCCGCTTTCGTCCTTTTTCCACAGAAGCTTTAAGGTTAGCTGCTCAAGGTCGGAGAAGTCTATTACCTTTTCTTCGATTTTCCTTTGGAAGATGTCACGGTCCGCTCTTTGAGCTATGGAAAAAAGCTCTTCAACTATGGGCTTAAAGTATTCCAAATCATTGAAAAGGTCCTGACGGGAGCTTAAAATAAGCTTTTTCGGTATGGAATTTACAATTTCCTTTGCCTTGTTTCTTATGGTCTGTGCATACTTTTTATCGTCGGCATCAGCTTCTTTGGCATTTTTTAAGGTCGGGAACTTGAGATTCTTAAAGAAGGCAAATGCCCCGTCTAAGTCCCTGTCCTCTATGCAGTTCTGAAGTTCGTCCAAAAGGAGAATATCCTTTTCCAGAGTTTCGCAGTAGGGGTCCAGATCGCCGTTTTCGGTGCAGAAAGTAAGTGCCGCATCAAAAAAGGACACAGCCACGTTCATTTCTCTTTCTGCCGAATTGAAGATGCACTCTTCCCAGGGGGTTATTTCACCCTCTTTAGGTATTTCGTACATCTTCGGCACCAGTGAGAACCAGTCCTCATAAAAGGGCACCGAATGGGCAAATTCCAGTATCTTTAAAATTGCGTCGCAGAGCTTTCCGTCATCCTTCTGACCGCCGAAAAGGTCGCAGAGAGAGGCAAAAACCTTGCTTCCCTCCTGAAACTTCTCTTCAAAAATGTCGTGTACGCAGGAAAGCTGTATCTTCTTTATTTCGTCCTCTTCGCCCAGTCTAAAGTCGGAGGGCAGGGAGAGAAGGTTGAAGTTGTCCTTTAAAATTTCCACACAGCAGGAGTGGATAGTTCCTATTCTTGACCTTTCAAAGAGGTTTATCTGATTTCTTATGAGCTTGTTTTCGGGGTTTTCCAGAGAAAGCTGTGAGAGCTTCTTCATTATTCTTGCCTTCATTTCGGCGGCAGATGCCCTTGTGAAGGTGACTATCATAAGTCGGTCGGCAGGTATAAAGGGCCTGTCGTTTATGAGCCTTTCGATAACACGCTCGGTGAGAACTGCGGTCTTTCCGCTTCCGGCGGCGGCAGAAACCAGTATGTCGCCTCCACGGGAAGAGACAGCGCTCATCTGTTCCTTTGTAAAGCTAATCTTCGACATATTTTTCCGCCTCCTTTAAAAATTCTTCCTTTGAGATGTCCTCTATTTCGTTTACGGCATCTTCCTTTCTGTGACTGCAAAGAGAGGAATATTCGCAGTAGTCACAGTGGGATATACCGCCCTTTTGTGAAGGTACATCCTCTATTTTGCCCTCGTGAAGATCGTCTGCCATTGAAACTATCTTCTTTTCCACCAAAGCTCTCAGCTTCAAAAGCTCGTCTATGGTGAAGGTGCATTCGTCATTTTTCTTCTGCTTTCGGGACTTTTTATCGGGGTCCTTCTTGTTTGCAGGCTTAAGCTCTTCTTCCTCGTAGGGGATGAATTTTCCCGAAAGGTCCTTTTCCATAGCCGCAAGGACCTCCCTCTGCTTGAGAAGTATGCCGTTCATCTTGTATATCTTGCGGTGCTCTTTTTCCGCAGCTTCCTCATCGTTTCTCGGAGCGCTCACATACTTGCCCAGTGCAGGCTGATAGAGTATTCCGGCGGGGATGGTATTTCCCAGCTCATTTTTTCCGTTTTCCCATATGGAAAAAAGATAAATGAGCATCTGCATATTTAAGCCCTTTAAAACATCTCCCAGAGAAAATACCTTGTGGCCTGATTTGTAGTCCACTATTCTCACATAGTTATTTCCCTCTATGGAAGCTGTGTCCACTCGGTCAACTATTCCGCCCACAGAAACTTCTCCCTCGTTATTTTTAAGTACCACAGGGGGAACATCCGAACCTCTTTTGATGGGCATTTCAAAAAATGCAGGCTTAAAGTCGCTCTGACTTAATTCCTCCGAGAGATAGGTGAGAAGCATACAGGTCCACGATGCTATATTGTGAAAGCTTTGTATCTGACTGGGCAAAAGGGAGGACGGGTCTGCTATCCTCAATTTTATGTAGCTGTCTGTCTCCTTTAAAAGGGCAGAAGCTACAATATCCCTGTCCTCATTTTCTATGTCGGGGAACTTTTTAAGTGCAAATTCTAAAAGGTGGTGGATAAGTGTACCTGTCTGCAAATTATCCAGCTTTGCCCTTGTGACAGGCTTTAATTTTAAGCCGTATTTTAGGAAGTATTTGTATTTGCAATTGTAGAAGCATTCTACCTGAGAGGGGGAAAGATACATATCGCTTCCGAAGAGCATATGTGAGGTGTCCTTTTTGTCTATCCTGTGTATAACTTTTTCCCTTGCTCTCTCTATGTTGCGAAGGTCATTTTCGTCCAGATAATCCTTTGATATGTGCTGTAAGGTGGCAGAAAGTGTGTCATTGTCCCTTATCTTCTTTGCAAGCTGTTCTTTCAGTGACATGGGGCTTTCTATAAGCTCCAAAGCTGTGGGGTATATTGTCTCGTTTGCCGATATCTCCCTGCACATTTCAAATACAGGTGAGGGGACTACCTCTTCCCCCTTGGAGTCATTTTTGCATAAGCTCACAAACAGCATTTCGTCAGATGAGGTGAGACAGCGGCAGCATACCGCCCTTTCCAAAAGCTCCGCCGAGCTTATGTCGGAAATAAGCAGTGAGCCCTCACGCATAACTCTTCTGTCGTGGTCATTGAGAAGTCGGCTCTGACTTCCTGCCTCGGGAAAATGACCTAAAGATGTGCCTAAAATAAATACACACCTTGGGCTTTCCACTCTCATTCTCTTGGGGGAACCCACATCCACAAGGTCCAGTGAACGGGGGATGGTGGCTACCTTTATTGAGGAAATAGCCATGGCTGTTAATTCCGATATCTGTGCAGGTGTGACCTCAACGGATTCCGACAGCTTTGAAAACAAGTCTAAAATATCGCAGACTTTTTCCCATATCTGGTTCTGCTGGGATATAAATTCTTCCCTTTGAGCTTCCTCCATATATTCTGCAAGGGCAGTCAGATTTTTTAAAGCTCCGCAAATTTCTATGTACCTGTAAAGTCCCTCTGCGGCATCCTTTAGGTTTTTCTTTGAGAAGGCTTCTTTAAGCTTTAAAATTGGTTCTGCAAGCTTCTTTCTTGTTTCCTCTATAAGCTTAAGCCTTTCTTCTTCTATCTCTGTGAAGCTCTCCTTTATGCCCTCGGGGTTATTTGTAAACTTGGAAAGCTGCTGTTTTAAGCTCAAGGACCACACATAGCAGTAATTTATAAATTCACCTGCCGCCACAGGTTCTATGCCTGTGAGGGGAGAAAATGCAAGGTCAGTCAGGTCGTAGTCCTTTGCGGAGGATGCTATTTTAGAAGCTGTGATGATGAGGCTTGCAAGGGGCGAAAAGTCCTTGGAGGTCATTTCGTCTGCAAAATAGGGCACATCGTATCTTTTAAATACATTTTCCATAAGGGGTGCATAAACTTCAAAATCCGGTGTGAAGATGGCAAAGTCCTTGTACCTCATGCCCTTTTCACGGACGAACCTCTTTATGATTGCAGCGCATTCCTCTAATTCCTCTGTGGGATTTTTGGCTAAGACGGTGTATAGGTTTTCGTCTTTTCCCTCGTTTCCCCTTAAATAAAGCCTTGAGGAAGCCTGTTTTATCTCCTTGAGCCCGGGGTTTATGTAGTCCTCGGAAAGAACTATATCTTCAAAATCAATGCTTTCCTTTTTGCAGTATTCGGTTAGCTTTCTCTTGGACATGAGGGCAGATGCAAAGGCGTCGTCCTCTCTGTTTCCTGCTAAAAGTGAAATGTAAACATCGTCACAGCAGGATATTAGGCTTTCCAAAATAAGCTCCTGCGGATGTGTAAAATCTATAAAATCATCCACATAGATGTTGAAATTCTTAAAATAGGAGGAATTTTTTCTTATTATGTCGGAGCATTCCTTGTACCTGTCAGCTTCGGTGGTGTAGTTTTCCTTGTAGAGATTTTCGTAGGAGTCGAAGATCATGGAAAGCTCCTGTGTCTTTTCCTTTAAAATCTTGTCCTCCTGCATAAAGGAGAAGGATGCAAGGTCTGTGGGTGTTGTTCCCGAGTTGGAAAGCTCATCATAAAGCGCTATAAGCTCTTCCAGAAAAGGCACACTGGCGTGGTACTTGGTGTAAAAATTTAATTCTCCTGCCAATTCCTTTGCAGATGATGACATTATGAGAAGCTTTTCAATATCTCCGCCTGCTTTCTTTCTTTTGCCGCCGTAGAGGCTGAAAACAAGCTCTGAAAGCTGGCTGAAGCCTGTGACCGAGGTGTTGAAGGAGTTTTTGGGGATTATCTCCGAAAGCTTTTTTTCATTCTGGAAGGTGGCCTGCTCGGGCACCAGTAAAAATGAGCAGAGATTGTCCTTTGCCCTCTGTTTTAATTCGTTGTATAGAAAAGTTGTTTTTCCGCTTTTAGCGTGTCCGAGTACAAAATGAAGCATTTTTAAACCCTCCTTGAGAACTTTAATTATACCATAGCGAGAGGTTTTTCACAATTTTAAATGCCGTATAAAAAAAGCTCCGCTCTTTGTAAGCGAAGCTTTGATTTTAAAGAAGGACAGATTCCTTTTTTATCTTTAATCTTAACTTGTCAGCTATCATGGCGATGAACTCAGAATTGGTAGGTTTCCCCTTTTCGTTTTGTATCGTGTACCCGAAGAATTCTGTCAGCACCTCAACGTCGCCTCTGTCCCATGCAACCTCGATTGCATGGCGTATAGCTCTTTCAACTCTTGAGGGAGTGGAGGCAAATTTCTTTGAAACAGTGGGGTATAATTCCTTTGTGACGGAATTGATGATGTCGGGATTTTCTATGGCAAGGAGAATTGCCTCTCTTAAATAGTGGTAGCCCTTGATGTGAGCAGGTACGCCGATCAGATGAAGATTTTCGGTGACTCTTATTTCAAGCTCTGTGGAATTTATCTCATCCACTCTGCCTGTATGGGTGTGTGAAAAGGAGTTTTCAGCAAAAGATAATATTCTTTCTGCCATAACAGATATGTCAAAGGGCTTGATGAAGTAGTAGGAAGCTCCTGCATTTATAATATCCCTTGCGAGATTTTGATTGTCAAAAGCTGATGTAAGTATGAAAACAGTCTCGGAAGAGTGCTTTTTCTCCTTTACCTTCTTCATAACACCTATTCCGTCAATAGATGGCATAAACACATCCATAATGACGATTTGGGGAGAGAACTGTTCAATAGCATTTAAAACAGCTCTTCCGTCTTTCGGACAGATCTTTGCCTCAAGGCCTTTTTTTCTCAGTTCATTTTCCAACGGTCCGCAAAATTCATGGTTATCATCCGAGATTAAAACCTTGCCTTTAGCCGTCATACATAAATTCCTCCTTGATGATTTATAAATCGTTGTTTGAATACATTTTACCATGATATGGTTTTGACAGGCAACGGAAAAAGGCAAGTATAAAGCATGAAAACAAACACAGCATTTTGTATGATATTCCAACTGCCGACGCAAAATTTGTTAAGCTCTAATAAGTCAGCGACAATATTCGACGGCGTTCGACACGGCTTAGTAAAATTCTATGGGGATAATCCGACATAAAAAAACTTTATTCGACAGAAGGAGCGCCAAATTTGTAGCTTTGGTGAATTACAAAATATAAAAGTGGATAAATTTGTATAAAGTAAATATTTCTGCATAAAAATCCTTAATTTCTGTAAATTTTCCGCCGTCGAAAAATGATTTTAAAAGCTGTAAAAGCTGTAAAGGATATTCGACATATTTTGCAAATTCAAAAAATAAAATGATGGTTTCTTTACTATGAAGTTATGAAATTGCCGATAAAAAAGATAAAAGGCAGAAATTATCCTGCCCTTTTTCCCTTTTTGTAAAATATTTATTTATCCTCTGTATCCCAAAAGCATCATCACAAGAACTCCAACTAAAGGCGGTATCAAAACCAAAAATAGCTTTCTTTTGTCACCTTTGTTATTTAAAGGTGAATATATTTTCCCTGTTCTTTCGTCGTAATATATGTTTGCCCTCTTGGGAAGGGGGTGAGTTTGTACGACAACTTCCCTGTGTTTTTTGCCGTTGTATTCGTATTCGTAAGCGCCTACATAGTGTCCGGCTTCTCCGTCCCTTTCTCTGAAGCTTTCGCTTTCTAAAATGGCCGTTATCACGTTGCCTCTTTCTTTGGCACGCTTTATGGCGTTGTCCTTTTTTGAAAATATCTTTCCCTTGCTGTAAAGGTACAGCAAATATCCGTAGGTCACCACCATCACCAAAGCGCCTATCCACACCCTTATGTCATACGCTTCAAATATCTGCTTGTATAAGGAGGCCACCTCTTCATACGTTTTGACTAATTCGTTCATGTCAAATACCTTTCTGTAAAAATATTTTAAAAGCATTATACCACAATTTTGAAAAAAGGCACAATTTGTAAAGTTGTATCCTCACATATTACAGAGTTACTTATCATTAAATTTCTGTGCTAAAATGATCTCGGCAGGTGATCTTATGGAGAAAATTTTTAAAAGGATAACCTTTATTTCGTTGTCTGCAACCGTTATTTTGTGGGGTTTGTATTTTAAAGAAGCTGACGGGGTGTTGCTTTCTTTATCCATCACAGCTTCTGTAATTTTCTATCATTTTGCTGTGAGACTTCTGATAGGAAAGCTGGCTGATTTCTTTCTTAAAGACAAAGTTAACTTTGATTCCTTCTGGTTTCGCCCTAAAAAATTTGAAAATAAGCTTTATAAATTTTTCAAAGTAAGGAAGTGGAAAAAGAAGCTTCCCACTTATAAAGAAGATAAATTCGATCTATCAAAGAACAGCTTAAATGAAATTGCAGTTTCCATGTGTCATGCAGAAATTATCCACGAAGCTGCGGCGGTTTTAAGCTTCCTTCCGCTTTTGGCCGTCAAATTTGCAGGAGCTTTTTGGGTTTTCTTTATAACTTCATTTCTTGCAGCTTGTTTTGATATGAGCTTTGCCGTGATACAAAGGTACAACCGCCCCGGACTTTTGAAAATTTTAAAGAGGGTAAAAAATTAAATTTGCTTATATATTTGAAATACCGGGGAAAGGTGCTACTATTTTCTTGTCCGCAGTAAGAACACAGATTTTATGTTGTGAAAATTTGAAAGGGAGGCTTTCTTATGGTTTTCAAAACAATGGGCGATAGATCTAAACCGGCAGTGCTGTTTTTTCATGCTATGGGAGTTACAGGGGAAAGCAGTGTCCCTGTTGCAAATTACTTAAAAGATGATTATTACTGCATCATGCCCACTTCCACCGTGTACTGTAAAGGTCAGATATATGAAGGGCGTGAAGCAGAGGTGGAAGAGGTCGAGAGCTTCCTCAAAAAAGAGGGGATAGAGAAGCTTGAGCTGGTTGTGGCATCTTCTCTGGGAGCCGATGCGGCAACAGCTTTTCTCCACGAAACAAAGCTTCCTGTTGCCCATGTATTTTTTGACGGCGGACAGTTTGCACAGATAAAAAAATCCGTAAGGAGCATAATGGCGCCGTTTATATACCTTGCTATAAAGAGCCTGTACCTTTCAAAGGGCAAGACACTTAAAAATATACTCTGGTGCGACGATGAAAATATAAAGCCATACTTTATCGAGGCAGGAAAAAATATAACATACAGAAATCTTAAAAATCAGCTTGCCGACAGCCTTGAAGATAAGCCCTTCCTCAGCCTGTCGGAGGATATGCAGAAACACACATTCTGGGAATTCGGAAGTATAGAGGACCACTTTAAGTATAGAGACAATGTGATAAAGGCTTATACAAAGGGAAATTTCCCCGTGTTCCAAGGCTATAATCATATGCAGTACCAGATAAAGGACCCAAAGGGCTTTGCAGAAATGCTGGTTTCCGTGATGGAAAAAAACGAACTGCCGAAGCTGAAATTTTTGAGATAGAATGAGAAAAATATAAGCGACAGAAGGAACTTCCCTCTGCCGCTTTTTTCTATCTTACCCTATCATATTCTCAATAAATATCCCGTACCCTCTTGTCGGGTCGTTTACGAAAACGTGCGTCACCGCTCCTATGAGCTTTCCGTCCTGTATTATGGGACTGCCGCTCACGAGTGATTTACATTAGGGACAACAAAATTCTGTTTTATCCTTCTTTGAGATGGAACAAGTTCTTCTGCACATAACCGAAGGCAATTTTTCCGTTTCTGTCTATCGCATAGATATATTTTTTATCCGGTGATACCTTGTAACGATATTGGAAATCGTATGTTTCGATTGCCTCCATTGGAGTTTTCCCTTCGCAGTGATCCATGAATTTCTCGTCAAATTCATCATTTCTGAGCGCAATGTAATCTTCCCATTGATCCAGCTTGTTTTTACTGGAGTATGGAACATAATCCATCCGCACAAAATCGTATCTTACATGAAGGTCATCCACAAATATAGTCAAGCCTTTACAAATATCGCAATACCATCCATCCAAATCTTCCCCCGGGTATTCGTCACTGCAAGCATCCACGCAATCATAGAGTTGATCAAACCGGCCTTCCGCAGACAAGATGCAGTCTGGATACATTTTCATGAAATCACGAAAAAATCCGACACGAAACGCAAAAACGGTTGTCTTTCCATCCCCGTTCCAAAGACTGTGGCCATTGGGGCAACATGTGTGTCCCATCTTTGTTCCTCCTCTCTATTTTGTACCTGTGAATTGTTGATTTCTTGAGTTTATTATAACACACAGGTCAAAAAAGCGGCAGAGGAAAATCCTCTGCCGCTTTTGTCACTCCGCCGCTTCTAACATATTCTCAATGAAAATTCCATACCCCCGTGTCGGGTCGTTGACAAGTACATGAGTGACCGCGCCCACCAGCCTGCCATCTTGGATGATGGGACTGCCGCTCATTCCCTGCACTATCCCTCCGGTTTTCTCCAAAAGGTTTTGGTCTGTGATCCTTATTATCATGTTTTTCGATTTGTTTTTCTCAAGGAAGCTTATCCTCTCGATTTTTATTCTGTAAGCTTTGGGTTCGCTTCCTTCTGTTGTCGTCAGTATATAGGCATGACCTTCGTGTACCTTTGATTTTGAAGCAGCTTCAATGGGCTTTGCATCACATCTGATGTTCTTTCCCTTTCCGAAGATGCCGCTTTCCCTGTTGTCGCAAAGCTCTCCTATTGTGACTTTCCCGAAGGAACCTCTCAATTCACCGGGCGTTCCTATTTCCCCTTTGTTTACTCCTGTTATGCTGACATTCACAGCCTTTCCCTTGTCTATGGGAAGGATAATGCCTGTGTCCACATCGCATACAGGGTGACCTAAACCGCCGAAGCTTTGGCTCACAGGGTCGTAATAGGTCATTGTGCCTATGCCTGCCGATGAATCTCTCACCCACATTCCGGCTTTAAAACCGTCGGAAGCTTGCAGGGGCTTGAGAAAAACTTCTTTTTCCCGTCCTTTTGACCTTATTTTGGCTTTGACAGCTTTCCCTCCGGAAGCATTTATGATTTTTCCTACATCTTCATTTGAAGAAACCTCTTTGCCGTCCAGACTTAAAATTATATCTCCGCATTTTATGCCGGCTTCCTTGGCAGGATTTAGAAGCTTTCCGTTCTTTTGGATATCGCTCATTCCGACTACAACTACACCCTTTGTGAACATCTTTATCCCAAAGGGTATACCGGCAGGCACAAGGTAGTTTTTCTTTACTTCCTTAATGCTCACCGTCTTTACCAAAGCTCCCGACGGAAGGGAAAGCCTTACTTTTTCCTCCTGATTTTTTGAAGGAAGCTTTTCTGCCCTTATGGGGATTGGGCATTTTAATTCCACCTTTTCCCCTTCCTCTATAAACACCTCATCGGGAAAAGCTGTGGACATTCCTATGGCTGTAAATCCCGAAAAAAGCACCGTCACAGCCAGTGAAAGGCAGAGTATTCTTGCAAATTTTCTGATTTTTTCCGCCTCCTTAAATTTTTATAAAAGGGATATATCCCAAATTTAATTTGCTCAAAGAAGGGCGAAACTTTCAAGGCAAATTTTAAAATTTAAGGTAAAAGGTGTTTTTTATTTCTTTCGGGAAAAGCTATAAAAGGAAGCAGGTGAAAAGATGCTTATTATCTTTTACAGAACTCTGATATTATATTTTTTCATTACCTTCATACTGCGTTTTACAGGAAAAAGACAGCTTGGGGAGCTGTCGCCCTCGGAGATGGTGACCACTGTTCTCATTTCCAACCTTGCGGCTTTCCCCATAGAAAACGAGGAAAGGTCCCTTATCTGCGGAATTATACCTATTGCGGTCATAGCCTGCCTTGAGGTGATCCTCTCTTATATTTCTCTTAAAATTCCCCTTGCAAGGCGCATTTTAAACGGAAAGGAAAGGCTCATAATCAAAAACGGCAGACTTGATGAAGCCATGATGGAAAAGCTGAGAATATCCGTGGATGACCTTGAGGAGGAACTTAGGGGAAAGGGCATCTTCGATATAAACGAGGTGGAGGAAGCTGTGGTGGAAACAGGGGGAAGCCTCTCTGTCCTTTTGAAAATGCCTTTCAGAAGCTTAAAAAATTCCCCTGCAAAAAGCCTTTCGAGGAGCTATGCGGTTTTAAAAGACGGCAGGATATCCAATGAGGCACTTGCAGATTTGGGCATAAATGAGAACTTTATTATATCGAAGCTTGCGGAGTTTCATCTTAAGCCGGAAAACGTATTTCTTATGACCTTGGACGGCAGGGGTAAAATTTTCATAGAGAGGAAAAGAAAATGAAAAGGGCCTTTTATGCTTTTGTACTTCTGCTTATCGTCTTTTCTTTTGTAAGTTTCGGAACTTTCTCCTGCCGTAAAAAATGTGAGAGCCTTTCTGAAAAAACAGCTTCTCTTATTCTTAAATCGGATTTGAGAAAAGAGGATGCAGCTTTTATAGAGGAAAGCTTTTTAGAAGATGGCTTTATCTTTTCAATCTTTGCAGATGCAGACGAGAGGGAAGCGATAGAGAGAAATTTTAAAACAATAAAAAGACTTCCCGAATATCGCATTTACGAATTGAGAAGTCTTTTGTCTGAGCTTGAATTAAATTTTGAAAGCATAGGGGAAAGGCAGAAAATAAGCCTTTTCGATGTCCTGTGATTATTTTTTCAAGAGCTTGTTCAGCTCCTCCATGAAGCTGTTAACATCCTTAAACTGTCTGTAAACGGAGGCAAAACGGATGTAGGCAACCTCGTCGATGCCCTTTAATTTTTCCATGGCAAGCTCGCCTATGGTGCTGGAGGGTATCTCACGCTCCATCGTATTCTGAAGCTGTGCCTCTATCTGCTTGGCGGCGTTTTCCACCTGTTCTAAGGAAATCTGGCGCTTTTCGCAGGCACGGAGCATTGAATTGAAGAGCTTTTCGTCGTTGAAAGCCTCCAGTGAGCCGTCTTTCTTCTTCACCATGATGGGTGTTGTCTCTATTATCTCGTAGGTTGTAAATCTCTTTCCGCAGCCTAAGCATTCTCTGCGCCTTCTTATTTTGGAGCCGTCCTCCATCGGGCGTGAATCAACTACCTTGCTTTCTAAATGGCCGCATACAGGGCACTTCATAAGCTCGCCTCCCTTATCTTATGTCTTTTAAAATATTGTCTATAAGTTTCTTCGATCTTATTAAATCGGAGCTATGTTTGAAGTTATTTCTATATAACTCTATTATTATGTTTTTGTCAAACCCTAATTGGTAAAGTCGGGTAAAAAATTTCCTGAAATCAAAATTGCCGTCACCGGGGAGCATACAGATATTTTCACTGTTGTGGTCGCTGAGATGCACATGGTAAACTGATTTTCCCATGGTTTCCAGCATATCCATTGGGTCTAAGTGGTTTCGGCAGCACTGCTTTACATCAAAGACGGTCTTTGTTTCGGGAAGGGCCTTTAAGAGGGAGGCCATGAAGTCTTTTTCGCCGCCCAGAAAGCCCTCCACATTTTCCTGGCATACATTGACGCCGAATTTTCTGCCCTCTTCGCAGAGCTTACCAAATCTCTCAAAGTAAAGCTCCCTTTCGATGTGGAACTGCTTTTTCGCCCCGTGGAACACTACAATGTCAGCTCCCAGAAGGTTGCAGGCATAGAAAAGCTTTTTATAGCACTCCACGGAATCGTAGAATCTTCGTTCATATCTTCCGAAAAAGCTGAGAGTTTCAAAAGCGGAGGTACAGGGATGAAGAGAAACAACCTTTGCACCGTATTCATTTAAAAGGGGCATCAGGGACATTATAAATTCCTAGTTGCTCTCGCAGTGGGAATTGAAGAATATCTCTAAGGTCTTTGTGCCTTCCTTCAAAAGCTTCTCCAGTGCCTTCTCGGTGAGAAGGGGGAAGAGGCAGGCTGTGGAAATTCCTGTTGTCATAAAACTTACCTCCCGTTTTAAAAAAATACAGGGTGCAAAATATCTCTATCTTGCACCCTTAGAAAGTCTTGTGTTAAGCGGCCTTCTTCTTTTCCTGCCATAATACCCAGAGGTTGGGAGCTATGCACATAGAGGAGAAGAAACCGGAAAGCATACCCACAGTGATAGGAATGGAGAAGGACATGATGGAGTTTACGTTATACATATTAGCAACAACGGAAACTACGATCATGGCTGTAACTGTTGTAACAGTTGTCATTGTGGATCTCTTGAAGGACTGGTTCAAGCTTAAGTTTACTAATTCTTCGATGGACTTGGAAGAACCGTAAAGTCTCTTGTTCTCACGGATTCTGTCGTAGATAACGATTGTATCGTTGAGGGAGTATCCTAAGATAGTGAGGCAAACTGCGATGAAGTTGGAGTCGATGGAGAAACCGAAGATAACGAATGCAGCTAATACAGCGAAGAGGTCCTCAATAAGAGCGACAACAGCTGTGATACCTGCGGACCATCCGGAGATCTTCTTGAATCTGATACCGATGTAAACAACCATGAGTGCAGCTGCAAAGAAGAGAGCTAACATACTCTTGGAGAGGAATTCGCTTCCGATTGTAGGATTAACTACGTTGATGGAGCGGGTCTCAAGATTGTTGTCCTTGTACTTTTCAGATAATGTGTTTGCTAAAGTGTCCTGCATTTCGGCAGTGAAGCCCTTGGAGGAGGGGGAGGAAACAACGTAGCTCTTATTGCCTGTTGCAATATCAGAGGATTCCTGAATTGTTACCTTGTTGCCTAAAACTTCCTCTACGGAGGACTTGAAATCGTCCTTGTCGATCTCGCCCTCATAAGCGTATGTGATGAGAGCGCCGCCCTTAAACTGAATGTCCAGCTTGAGGCCGAATACAAAGGAGCCGATGATAGCTACTGCTACAAGAGCGATGGCGATAGAAAAGAACAGCTTGCGCTTGGCGCAGAAATCAAAATTCATCTTAGTCATTGTTCTTACCTCCATAGAGTTTGGGATTCTTGAAGCAGCTGAAGCCTGTTAAGGATGTGAGCATAAGTCTGGATGCCAATACGCCCATAACGAGGTTGAGGATAACACCTACTAAAAGTGTGTAGCCGAAGGAGTAGATGGCACCTGCTGCGGAAGGTCCGAACATAAAGAATACGGGGGAAAGAAGCTTTGCGAAGATGCTCTCAGGAGGTCCGAAGGAGCCCATGAGGATGATCGCAACGATAATAACTGTTACGTTGGAGTCTAAAATAGCGGAGAAAGCTCTGGAGAAGCCTGCATTTACAGCGGCGTTTACAGATCTTCCGTTATAAAGCTCTTCCTTGATTCTCTCAGCTGTGATGATATTTGCGTCAACACCGAAGCCGATGGCTAAGATGATACCTGCAATACCGGGTAATGTGAGAGTGAAGGAGGGGAATACATTGAAGAAGCCTGTTAAGGATGCGATCATGATGATGAGCTGACCTGCAAGAGCGATAACTGCTACAAAGCCGGGTAAGCGGTACATAACGATCATGATGAGAGCGATAAATGCAAATGCGATACCGCCTGCTAATAACATGGCGTCCTTAGCTCCTGCACCTAATGTGGGGGAGATGGTGTTGTAGTTTTCTGTTACAAGCTTGAAGGGAAGTGCGCCGGAATTGATCTTGTTTGCAAGGTCCATAGCTTCCTGACGTGTAAAGCCGATAGTTCCGTCGGAGTTTCTCTTGTTGCCGCCTGTGATCATTGCCTTGCCGTCTGTGATCTGGTCATTTACGATGGGGGCAGAGATCATGGTGTCGTCCATCCAGATGGAGATGGGCTTTCCTCTTAACTTGAGTGTGCCTTCAGAGAACTTCTTAGCGCCGTCGCTTGTGAGCTCAAGGGAGATGATGTGCTGGCTTGCGCCTGTCTTGTCGTCCTTGATGAAGTTTGCAGATGCGCTTTCGATGTCTAAGCCCTCGATAACGATGTTATCTGCTGTAACTCCTGCGGGAGCTCCTGTTGCGGGGTCCTGCATAGCTTCTTCTCTGAATGTAAGGTGAGCTGTTTCACCTAATTCTCTGATAGCTTCCTCGGGGTTGAAGTCTGTTTCTTCAGCCTTCCAGGGGAATCTTACGATGATACGGTCATTCTGATAGTCTGTGTAAAGCTCGTAGTCTGTGATGTTCTGAGCAACAAGTCTTACTCCGATAACGGATTCTGCTGCGCTCATTTCATCATCTGTTGCGTCGATGCCCTCGGGGGGAGAGAATGTTACATCGACACCGCCTCTTACGTCGATACCCCAGCGGATATCGTCTACACCTTTGATTGTCCGTGTAGTTACGTCACCGAATGTGGTGGAGTAGCCGTTCACGGTGAAGTATCCCATTACTGCGATGAGAATGGCAATAATGAAGAATACTGATTTTGAAACTTTCTTCACTTCTTAAAGCCTCCAATTTTTTTGATTACTTTTTATTTCGCTTAAGAATAAAAATCAATAGGTAATATTATATTAGAAAATGTATGAAAAGTCAATAAATAATAAGCTTTGAGAAGCTTTTAAGAGCCCTTTTTACCTCGCTGTATCTGCCTAAAATTAAGTGCGGCAGTCTCCATTTTATTCTTTCCGAATTCGTAGTACACCCTGTCCTTTATGTCGTCGGGGAGGTACTGCTGTTCCACCCATCCGCCGTAGGAGTGGGGGTACTTGTAGCCTATGGACTGACCTAACTTCTTAGCTCCCTCGTAGTGTCCGTCTTTGATGTGGGCAGGTATCACCTTTCCCATGCCTTTTCTTATGTCGCTCAAGGCCGCATCTATGGCCTCTATGCCGGAATTGGACTTGGGGCTGGTGCAGAGTAAAATTACCGCATCTGCTAGAGGTATCCTTGCCTCGGGTAGCACTAACTGGAGAGCTCTGTCGCG